>Ga0207421_10000100_pt1 | contig 93464 bp, 82 predicted proteins | sample SodLakKL_010_SED_4_FD_187542 | JGI IMG/M metagenome (GOLD analysis project Ga0207421, IMG submission 187542) | Alkaline sediment microbial communities from Lake Tanatar, Kulunda Steppe, Russia - 8KL_010_SED (SPAdes) (version 2) | ecosystem: Environmental > Aquatic > Non-marine Saline and... | reverse complement strand
TGGAGAAGGATCTGATTATCTGAGTTATATCATAGCAGTAGAAGAACTTTCCAGGGTAGAAGCTTCTGCCGGGACAACTTTATCAGCACACATTTCCCTTGCTAGTTGGCCTATTTTTAAATACGGGACCGAAGAACAGAAACAGAAATATCTTAAACCGCTGGCCACAGGAGAAAAACTTGGTGCATTCGGACTGACTGAAGAACAAGCCGGAACTGATGCAGCGGCTCAAAAAACTACTGCAGTCCTGGATGGGGATGAATATGTTTTAAATGGAAGCAAAATTTTCATAAGTAATGCCGGTGATGCAGAAATATACGTGGTAATAGCTGTGACTGATCCGGAAAAGAAAGCCAAGGGCATCAGTGCTTTCATAGTTGAAAAAGACACACCCGGTTTTAGTTTTGGGAAAAAGGAAAAGAAAATGGGTTTGCGCTCTTCTCCAACCTTGGAATTGATTTTTGAAGATTGCAGAGTGCCCAAGGAAAATTTGCTGGGAAAAGAAGGAGATGGCTTTAAAATAGCCATGTCAGTGTTGGATGGGGGGCGTAATGGTATTGCTGCTCAAGCAGTTGGTATTGCCCAGGGAGCGCTTGATGCTGCGGTAGATTATGCCAATCAGCGCCACCAATTTGGTCAGCCCATCGGAAAATTTCAGGCCATATCTTTTATGCTTGCCGATTGTGCTACTAAAATAGAAGCTGCAAGATTGTTAACTTACCAGGCGGCTTTTCTGGAAAATGAGGGCTTGCCATACGGGCAGGCTTCAGCTATGGCCAAGTTATATGCTTCAGAGGCAGCCATGGAGATTACAACCAAGGTAGTACAAATATTTGGTGGGTATGGTTATACCCGCGAATATCCGGTAGAACGTTACATGCGCGATGCCAAGATCACTGAAATTTATGAAGGAACTTCCGAAGTTCAGAGACTGGTAATATCCCGTAATCTCCTGCAAGGGTAAACATTTTTGCAAAATAGACAAAGGAGATGGAATTAATGACTGATAAATCAGATTCTGGAAAAGGTCTGATCATGGTCTACACGGGAGATGGCAAGGGGAAAACCACAGCGGCCATAGGGCAGGCAGTAAGGATGATGGGGCATGGTTGGAAAGTGCTCATGGTTCATTTTATGAAGGGCAGGGATTATGGTGAGTTTTTCCCATTAATTGATTTCCCGGGTGTAACAATAGTCAAGGGAGGTCGGGATGAATTTGTTTGCAGGGAAAATCCCGATCCTTACGACGTTGAGTTGGCACGTAATGGATTTGCAGAAGCCCAAAAAGCTATTTATGGCGAAGAATATGATATGGTAGTTTTGGATGAAATTAATGTGGCGCTCGACTTTGGTTTGCTTGAGTTAGATGATGTTATGGAGGTGCTTCAAAAAAAACCTGAAAAAGTCGATGTGGTTCTGACTGGACGCAATGCTTCTCCCCAAATAATAGAGATAGCGGATATGGTTAGCGAAGTAAAAGAGATAAAACATCATTACCAAAAGGGAGTAGTAAATAGGAAAGGAATCGAGTTTTAAGAATATAATATTGCCGGGTGGTGCAATTTTGGAAGAGAAATTATTGCAAGGTGATCGTCGGGCACTGGCTCGATTGATTTCCATGGTGGAAAATAACGAAGAAAAAAAAACTGATGTGCTGAAGAAAATTCATGCCCATACAGGAAAGGCTTATGTTTTTGGTATTACAGGTTCCCCCGGAAGCGGCAAAAGTTCTCTGGTGGATCATTTGCTGGAACATATCCGGAAAATGGGTTTAACAGTGGGTGTGATTGCTGTTGATCCTAGCAGTCCATTTAGTGGGGGAGCAATTCTTGGAGATCGGATTCGCATGCAAAATCATGCTTTAGATCCGGGTGTTTTTATACGTAGTATGGGGTCAAGAGGCACTCTAGGAGGCTTATCCAAAGCAACCCGGGAGGCAATTAAAATACTGGATGCTTTCGGTAAAGATGTTATCTTTGTGGAAACAGTTGGGGTAGGCCAATCAGAAGTTGATGTGGTTAAATACGCTGATACTACTGTTTTGGTATTAACTCCTGCAGCAGGGGATAGTGTTCAAACCATAAAAGCTGGAATTATGGAAATAGCTGATCTGTTTATAGTTAATAAATCAGATTTGCCTGGTGTAGATCGGACCGTAACTGAACTAAAGGCAATGTTAGATTTGGATTCTAGTGGAGATTGGAAGCCACCTATAGTTCAAACCAATTCACTGGAAGGGAAAGGGATAAGTGATTTCTGGGAGGCCGCGCAAGACCATCGTCGCTACTTGGAAGATAGCGGAAAGTTGCAACAAAGACGTAAAGACAGGGTCCGCCGTGAGTTTATTGATCAGGTTGAATACCTGGTTAAGTCCGAAGTATGGAATCGTATCCAGGCAGAAGTATCAATGGAAGAGTTGGTAGAAGATTTAGTTAACCGTCGCAGTGATCCATATTCCCTGGCTCGAGAGTTGTTATCACGGATAGGCTTGCCGGCTGAAGAACTTTAAATTATATGAAAGGGGTTTGTTCATGGCCGGAGACGACTATGCCAGAATAAAAAAGGAAGAAAAGGAATGGCGGGACAGGTGTTTAAGTGGCAACCAGGAGCGGCTTGATGAATTTACTACAATTTCAGACAAAGAAGTAAAAGACTTATACACTCCTGCGGATATGGAGGGTCAAGATTATGTGAATGATCTGGGCTTTCCTGGAGAATATCCTTATACCAGGGGAGTTTATCCTAACATGTATCGGGGTAGACTCTGGACAATGCGCCAATTTTCGGGGTTTGGAGATGCTTATCAGACCAACCTGCGTTACAAGTATCTTCTGGAACAAGGACAAACCGGGCTAAGTGTTGCTTTTGATATGCCTACAATAATGGGTTATGATTCAGATCATGCTCGAGCAGAGGGTGAAGTAGGTCGTTGTGGAGTGGCTATTGATTCATTGGAAGATATGGAAGTACTTTTTGATTCAATTCCTTTGGATAAAATAACTACATCCATGACTATTAACGGGCCTGCAGCTATTTTATGGTGTATGTATATTGCAGCCGCTGAAAAGCAGGGGATCTCCTCGGAAAAATTGGGAGGGACTATTCAAAACGATATTCTTAAAGAATATATCGCTCAAAAGTCCTGGATATTTCCTCCTGAACCTTCTATGCGCTTGATTACTGATATTTTTGAGTTTGGTAACAAGTATGTTCCCAGGTGGAATACTATTAGTATAAGTGGATACCATATACGGGAAGCAGGATCTACAGCCATACAAGAGCTTGCATTTACTCTTGCTGATGGTTTTGCCTATGTGGAAGCAGGGATGGAAGCCGGCTTGGACATTGATTCATTTGCTCCCAGGCTTTCCTTCTTTTTTAATGCCCATCTGGACTTTTTTGAAGAGATTGCTAAATACCGAGCAGCCAGGAGAATATGGGCCAGAAGGATGAAGGAAAAGTATAAAGCAAGTGATCCTCGTTCCTGGATGCTGAGATTTCATACTCAAACTGCAGGATGTAGCCTTACTGCCCAGGAGCCGGAAAACAACATAGTAAGAACTGCTTATGAAGGTCTTTCGGCAGTATTAGGTGGAACTCAGTCTTTACATACTAACTCCATGGATGAAGTACTGGCATTGCCAACGGAAAAAGCAGTAAGAATAGCTTTACGCACTCAGCAAATAATGGCTCATGAGATAGGTGTTACAAACACCATAGATCCTCTGGCGGGCTCCTATTTTATAGAAAAACTGACCGATGAGATGGAAGAAGGGGCTGAAGAGTACTTTGAGCGTATTGAAGAATTGGGAGGAGTGCTGACTGCTATAGAAGAGGGATTTTTCCAGCAGGAGATTGCAAATGCCAGCTATAAATATCAGCAGCAATTGGAAGGACAGCAAAAAATAATAGTAGGAGTAAATCAATTTACCAGTAATGAGCCTACTGACATTGATATCCTTAAAATTGACCCAGAAATTGAGCGGAAACAAAAAGAAAGGGTTAAAAACTTAAGACAAAACAGGGATTCTAACAAAGTAGATGAAACTTTGAAAGAATTAAAAGCAGCCGCCGGGGGAACTGATAATATCATACCGTATATCTTGGGGGCTGTGAGAGTATATGCAACTGAAGGGGAAATTGTGGGCGCTTTGAAAGAGGTTTTTGGAGAGTACAAGGAAAAGCCTTTATTCTAAATAATGGCCAGTAGAAAATTACCGGGAGGTTGATTGAATGGAAGAGAGAAAAATTAGAGTGCTGGTAGCCAAGCCTGGCCTGGATGGACATGATCGTGGTGCTAAAGTTGTGGCCAGGGGGTTGCGGGATGCCGGCATGGAGGTTATTTATACTGGCTTACACCAGACACCTGAGCAGGTAGTAGAAGCAGCTCTTCAGGAAGATGTAGATGTAGTTGGGCTCAGTATACTTTCCGGTGCTCACATGACTTTGGTACCCAGGATTAAAAATCTTCTGCGGGAGAATGATGCTGAAGATATATTACTAATTTTAGGTGGTATTATTCCCGAAGATGATATCGCAGAACTTAAGCAAAATGAATATGTAACGGAAGTATTTTCACCGGGCACTCCTATTGAAGAGATGGCTAATTTTATCCGGGATTCAATTTCTAACAGAGCGAGGTAATAAGGCTTGACAAGCGAGGAATATGCCAAAAGACGATTGGAAGAACTAAGGCACCAAATAGAGGAGCATAATTATCGCTATCATGTACTCGATGATCCCCTAATATCTGATGCGGAGTTTGATCAATTGATGCGGGAACTTCAGGATTTAGAAGACAGTTTTCCCCATCTGGTTACAGCAGATTCACCTACGCAAAGAGTTGGGGGGGCGCCACTGGAATCATTTACCACTGTAGAGCATAAAGTGCCTATGCTCAGCTTGGAGAATGCTTTTGAGCTTGGTGAAATAGATGATTTTCAACGACGAATACAACGTTTAGTGGGGAATCAGCCTGTGGAGTATGTAACAGAGTTAAAAATTGATGGGCTCGCAGTTTCACTGCAATATGAAGATGGACGTTTTCTGCAAGGATCAACCAGGGGGGACGGCTATACTGGAGAAGATATAACTTCTAATTTGAAAACTATTTCTCAAATTCCCATGCGTCTTTCCGAACCGGTCACAATAGAGGTTAGGGGAGAAGTTTTTATAAATCATGATGATTTTGAGCAATTGAATAAAAAACGTTATGAGCTTGGAGAGCAGCCATTTGCTAACCCCAGAAATGCAGCGGCTGGATCGGTAAGGCAGCTGGATCCTCGTATAGCTGCTGGTAGGCCTCTAAAGATTTTTGTTTATGGAACTGGGGAGCATAATTTAAATGTAAACACTCATTATGAAATGATGAATTATCTTCGCCATCTCAGGCTACCTTTAAATCCTCACTGGAATTTTTGCCCGGATATTGATACTGTAAAAGATTATTGTAGACACTGGATGGAAAAACGTCGCGAACTTGATTATGATACAGATGGAGTAGTCATCAAGGTAAACCAATACCGGCTCCATGAAGTGCTAGGTTATACTTCACGTTCTCCGCGGTGGGCTTTAGCTTTTAAATTTCCTTCAGAGGAGGCTATAACCAGGGTAAATGATATAGAAGTTAACGTAGGGCGCACTGGAGCTATAACCCCGGTAGCTATTTTAGAACCAGTACAGTTGGCTGGTTCAGTTGTTAAAAGGGCCAGCTTGCACAATCAGGATTATCTCGTGGAAAAAGATATTTTAATTGGTGATGAGGTAGTTATTCGGAAAGCCGGAGATATAATACCGGAAGTAATAACGGTTAGGCACGATAGCCGTACAGGGAAAGAAATTAAGTTTTCCATGCCTAACCAGTGTCCAGCTTGCAGTCAACCTGTTAAACGGCTTCCTGAAGAAGCTGCTGTCCGCTGTTTAAATCCTGTTTGCCCGGCACAGGTTGTGGAGCGTATAGTTCATTTTGCTTCTCGCTCAGCAATGGATATTGAAGGTTTGGGGCCGGCGGTAGCGGAGCAATTGTGGAACAACGGATTAGTGGAAGATGTAGGGGATCTTTACTTTTTAAAATTTGATGATTTAATAAAACTTGACCGGATGGCAGAGAAATCAGCCCAAAATCTTTTAGATGCACTGGAAAAAAGCAAGCAAAATCCCTTGTATAGATTACTTTTTGCGCTGGGAATACGTTTTGTGGGAGAAAAAGCTGCTAGATTATTGGCTCAACATTTCAAAACCCTCGAAAATATTTCTAAAGCTTCTAAGAGAGAATTGGAAGATTTGTCTGAGATAGGTCCCAAAATTGCGGCCTCCATAGAAGATTTTTTTCGGCAGGAACAAAGCAAGGTTATTTTGGAAAAGTTAAGAGTTGCCGGCCTTAATTTCCAGGAGCCTGAGCAAGAATCTAGAAAAGAAGACATACTAGAAGGGAAAGTACTTGTTTTTACCGGCACCCTATCATTTTCCCGCAATGAAGCTAAAAAAATGGTAGAAGAAAGAGGCGGCAAGGTGACCAACTCTTTGAGCAGTAATACAGATTATCTGGTGACTGGAGAGAATCCCGGAAGTAAAGTAGAAAAGGCAAGAGGGCTGGAAGTAGATATCATTGATGAGGAATACTTGAAAGAGTTGTTGGGTTTGTCTTAAATAAAATTAATAGATATAATAACTAAAATAGAAATTAAAAATATTGTGAAAGGAGAATCTCCATGAAGAATGCATTGATTCCAGAGTATTATTTTTCGGAAAAGCCAGAAATTGAACTCAGGATAAAATGGGGTCTACTTGCTTTATCAGCTGCTTTACTGGCTGTGGTTATTGCTTATTGGAATACATTACAAACAGAAGCAGCTGTAAAAACATTTTTTGTAGCCTCGGAAAATCCTGTGGTTGAGTACTTGTTCCGGGCGTTCACTTTTATCGGTGATAATGAAGGATTTGCTCTGGTTATTGCTTTGATTTTATGGTGCGTAAATAAATATTTTGGTTTTGGCACTTTCATGGTTCTTTTGTTCGCTGGAATATATATATTTCTTTTGAAAGAAATAACTGGTGTTCCCCGTCCAGATATTCCAGGGGTTACCCCACCGGAAAGTCTTGCCTTTCCCAGTGGCCATACTTTAGGAGTACTGGCTGTTTGGGGTTTTCTGGCCTTGCACGTAAAACGCAGATGGTTTTGGGGGCTGGCTATAGCGATTATTCTATTGGTCGGTATTTCTCGTATGATAATCGGGGTACATTACCCCGGGGATGTTTTAGGAGGAATTTCGCTAGGCATTATTTTCTTCTTTATCTTTTTTGGAGCACTAAGATGGTTAAGCAAACGAGAATTTAAGATGCCTTTTGCAACCATGATAATTATTCAGTTAATAGGTTTTGGGATCTTATTCATCTTGGGTACAATTATCTTTGATAGCTACGATCCTCCGATGGCTTTAGGTTTACTTGGAGGTCTTGTAATTGGATTTACCCTTGAAAATGAGAAAATACGTTTCAATCCCGCTGGCGATACCGGACAGCATGTTTTAAAGTATGTAATTGGAATGATAGTTTTACTGGCCATACATCGAGGCTTGCAAATTGTTGCCCCGGTGACAGCCGATCCGGAAACAGCATGGGTTTTGATTCGCTATTTCTTATGTGGAATCTGGTTAACATATCTGGCGCCGTTATTATTTGTCCGGACCGGCTTGGCTTCGCGGGAAGTTGATGAAGATTTGGAAACCTCTAAACAGATGCAAAGTGGATAAAAACAATATCTTAAAAACAACAGGGCCGAAGTGAGTTTTCACCATCATTTTCTTCTTGCACGGCAGGATTATCATTAGCAGGATTTTCTGTTTCAGGATTATTACATCCGGTAATTACGAAAGCAAGGGATAGAATTACGAGCATGCTGATGAGAAAGTATATGAATTTTCGGCTCATTAGTACACCCCCAATCCTTTAAGTAACTTAAAAAGGCACTATCTAAAACTAATTAAGTCTATAGACTTAGTTGTATTTTAATGCATTTTACTTATGATGTCAAGCAAAGTGAAAATGTATTGCTATATAATCACTTATTTGGTTATATAGTTGTTAAAAATATAGTTATGCTTTTTTAATTAACTAAGGATTAACTAAGTGGCAAGCTACATGATGATCTGTGTCTACTCCGGTAAGTACAGGTATTTCAGATAAGCATCTTTCAAATGCATAAGGGCAACGTGGATGAAAATGACACCCTGAAGGAGGATTTGAAGGACTGGGCACATCCCCGGTAAGGATTATTCGTTTTTTCTGGTAAGAAGGATCAGGAGTGGGTACAGCTGAAAGAAGAGCTTGGGAATATGGGTGTTGAGGATTATTATAAAGAAGTTTTTGAGGTGCTTTTTCTACGATTTTACCCAGATACATAACAGCAACCCAATCTGAAACATGTTTTACCACACTCAAATCATGGGAAATAAAAAGATAAGTTAATCCAAATTCTGCTTGCAAGTTATCCAGAAGGTTTACAATTTGAGCTTGAATGGATACGTCCAGGGCAGATATTGGTTCATCCGCCACTATAAATTTAGGTTCCAGAGCCAGTGCTCTGGCAATTACAACGCGTTGCCTTTGTCCTCCGGAAAATTCATGGGGATACCGATTATAATAATGGGGGGATAGCCCGCAAATTTCCATGGTGGATTGGACCTTTTGTTTCTTTTCTTTATTGTTTGCAGCCAGTTTGTGGATTAATAGTGCTTCTCCTATGGTCTCACCAATGGTCATGCGAGGGTTAAGAGAACTATAAGGGTCTTGAAAAATCATTTGGATATCTTTGCGGAGGTTTCGCATCTTTTTTTTATCAAGTGAAAAGATATCTGTACCATTATAAAATGATTCTCCGGCAGTGGGTTCCTGTAGTCTTAATAAAGTAGTTCCAGCTGTAGATTTACCACAACCTGATTCCCCAACCAAGGAAAATGTTTCACCTTGTTGTATTTCCAAATCTATATCATCTACGGCTTTTACATGTCCGGTTACTCTTGAAAAAACTCCTGATTTAATAGGATAATATTTTTTTAGTTTTTTTACTTTGAGTAATGGTTCTGTCTGCAATTAAAATTCAACCTCCTCATTGTTCTTGGTGAATGATGAAAAATGCCAGCAAGATACTTTATGACCAGGTGATATTTCAGTCAACTGCGGTGGTTGTCTTTTGCATTGCTCCATCACTTGATCGCAACGGGGATGGAAGGAACACCCTTCAGGCAAATTCAAAGGATTAGGAACCGTCCCCTTGATAGGAATCAAATTATCTTCTTCCTTATCGATTTGGGGTTTAGAATTTAGCAAACCAATAGTATAAGGATGACGGGGAGAGTGGAACAATGAAAATATGTCGGTTTCTTCAACTACTTTGCCCGCATACATTACCATGACATGTTCGGCCATCTCGGCAATTACTCCCAGATCATGGGTGATAAAAATTATAGAGGTGTTTAATTGTTTGATGAGATCTTTCATCAGTTCTAAAATCTGAGCCTGTATAGTTACATCCAGGGCTGTGGTGGGTTCATCAGCAATTAATAAGCTTGGATTGCATGAAACAGCCATGGCAATCATAATCCTTTGGCGCATTCCCCCACTAAGACTGTGGGGGTATTCTTTTAAGATTTCTTTAGGGCGGGGAATTCCCACTAAATTTAAAACTTCTATAGCTTTATCCTCTATATATTGTTTATTTACTCCCTGGTGTAATTTGATTGCTTCACCAAGTTGGTTCCCTATAGTATAAACAGGATTCAATGAGGTCATTGGTTCTTGAAAGATCATTGCAATTTCATTGCCCCTGATTTGCCTCATTTGATTTTCACTTAATTCCAGCAGGTTTTTACCGTTAAAAGATACATTGTCTCCAAAAATTTTACCCGGAGGGGAGGGGATCAGTCGCATTAAACTCATGGAAGCTATGCTTTTTCCACATCCAGATTCGCCAACGATACCTAAAACTTTTCCACTTTGTAAACTAAAAGATATACCATCCACAGCTTTGACTACACCACTATCTGTATGAAAATGGGTGTGTAAATTTTGAACTTCTAGTAAATTATTTTGCTCGTTTGTTCCCACTTCATTTCACCTTCTGGCTTTCTGTTAATATTTTTAAATTTTGCGAGACTTGGGATCAAGGGCGTCTCTTAAACCATCTCCCAGCAGATTAAAACCTAAAACCATCAAAAAGATGGCTATACCGGGAAAAAGAGTTAGGTGATAAGCTATTCTCAGATAATCACGACCCTGGCTTAACATTGCTCCCCATTCGGGAGTTGGCCTTTGGGCTCCCAAGCCTAAAAAGCCCAAACCGGCAGCCCATAAAATAGCAGTAGCTATTTGAAAAGTTGACTGGACTATAATTGGAGCCATGCAATTGGGGAGAACATGTTTAACCATTATTCTAAAATCACTCAACCCCAGAGCTTTTGCTGCTGCAACATAATCGGTTTCTTTGATTGATAAAACAGAACCACGCACAAGCCGGGCATAAATGGGAATGGTAGATATTCCGATGGCTATCATTACATTTTGCAATCCCACTCCCAGAATACTAATAATAATTATGGCCAGCAAAATACCGGGGAAGGACACTAAAATATCAATAAAGCGTTGAGTGATTAAATCAATTTTGCCTCCATAATAACCGGATATAGTACCCAGTGGAATTCCCACAGCCAAGCCTATCCCAACAGATATTAAACCTATTCCCAAGGATATTCTGGAGCCATGAATTATACGGCTCAGAATATCTCTGCCCTGTTCATCCTGACCCAATAAGTGAGCGCTTGAAGGTTCTTCCAGGCGTTCTACAAAAGTAGTTTCCAGCGGGTCATAAGGGGCCACAAAGGGTGCAAATACAGCCATCAGGATAAAAATACTTATAATGACAACTCCAAATAAGGCTAACCTGTTTTTACGCAGTTGTTTAAAAACAAGTTTTAGTTCGCTTTGAGCTGGAGCAGTAGATGTGTCTTCTGACGTTGCAACTGATATTTCTGCTTCTGACATTCTTAAGCCTCCTTACCGCTGTCATAACGTATTCTGGGATCAAACACTGAGTATAAAATATCTACTACCAAATTGATGATTACAAAGGAAAAAGTTAACAATAATACTGAACCTTGCACCACGGGATAATCTCGGGTAAGTATGGCGTCCACCAGCAAACGACCAATTCCCGGCCAGGCAAAAACAGTTTCAGTGATTACTGCGCCCCCCAGCAATATTCCAAACTGCAAGCCCATAATAGTAATAACCGGTATAAGTGCATTTTTTAGAGCGTGTTTATAAGTAACTACTCTATCAGCTAGTCCTTTAGCCCTGGCGGTTCTAATGTAATCTTGCTGCAGAACTTCCAACATGCTCGATCTGGTTATCCTGGTAATCAACCCTGTTGAGGCTGCACCAAGGGTAAGAGCAGGCAATATTAAGTGTTGAATGGTCCCGATTCCGGTAGTTGGAAGCCAGCCCAGATGAACCGAAAATAAAAGTTGGGCCATTAATGCCAGCCAGAACACAGGCATAGCAACTCCAAATAAGGCGATAAGCATACTGAAATTATCAAAAAGAGAGTATCGTTTTGTGGCGGAAATTATGCCGGTGGTTATACCTAAAAGTGTTGCTACTAACATACTTGCAGCAGTCAGTTTTAAGGTATTGGGAAACCTCTCACTTAAAAGATCAGAAACCGGGCGTCTGTAATAAGCTGAATCACCTAAGTCTCCCTGGGCCAGGTTACTCATAAAAATATAATATTGTTTGGGTAAACTCTCATCAAGGGCCATATCTTCCCGCACTTGTTCTCTGTATGCAGGAGTTGCATGCATGCCAGCCAGAGCCACGGCAGGGTCTCCGGGAAGAAGACGGACCAATCCAAATATTATTATGGAGACTCCTATAAGTGTGGGTATGGCCATAAGAAGGCGTCTGATAATATAACCGTACAAAGATGTTCACTCCTCAGGTTGCTTGTATCATGAGCAAGCATGAATAGAGCTGCTGCCACAACAGGCAACAGCTCTATTGCATGCAGAATTGAAAAAACAGCTGCTTATTCTACAAATCTGGCATCCCAGCATTCAACTACTTCTACCGGGTGATAATTAATGCCTTCTACTTCAACTCTCTGGGCGTTAATTTGAGGCTCGTCATGGAGGAATATCCATGGTGCGTCATCCCAGATAAGCTCAATGGCGTCTTCGTAAATATCTATCCTGGCATCTTCATCAGGATTAACCCTTGCTTCTTCCAGTAAACCATCTAGTTCTTCATTTTCATAGTAAGAATAGTTCTGACCGGGAGGCCATTCTGCAGAATGATGCAGAGGATACATGCCATAATCAGCATCAAGAGTCACTGCACCCCAACCCAGCATGAACATTTCATGCTCGGAAGCATCAGGATCTTCTTCATCCAATAATTCAAGGTAAGTAGTCCATTCCAAGGTTTCAAGACTAACATCTACATCTACTTCTGCCAGCATTGACTGCACAGCTTCGGCTATCTCGGCGTCTTCCATATAACGGCCCTCCGGGTGATGAAGGGTAACCTCTATGCCATCCTCATAACCGGCATCTGCAAGGAGTTCTTCGGCGTACTCAGGATCATAATCATAAGTGCCAGCATCGTGATAACCGAAAACAGCAGGCACAACTGGAGCGGTTGAAGGATCGGCCTGTCCCCCTAAAATAGTATCTACCAAGGTTTGTTTATCGACGGCATAGTTAAGAGCCTGCCGAACTTGAGGATCGTCAAAAGGCTCTTTTTGCACGTTAAATCCAATGTAGATAACTCTCGGACTGGTTTCTTCCATTACATCTATCTCTGGTACACCTTCTAAACGTTCAGCTTCAGCTGGAGGAACATGGGTTGTTACATGAGCTTCTCCAGTTTCCAACATAGCAATCCGCGAGCCTGATTCTTCTACAAATTTATAGGTAATGTTTTCAATTTCAGGTGCTTCGCCCCAATAATTATCGTTGCGCTCCACAGAAATAGAGCTGCCCCGGTCCCATTCTGTAATTTTATATGGGCCAGTACCTACCGGTTTTTCAATTGACTCGCCTTCTTCCAGAGCATCAAGGGACTCTGGGCTCACCATGCCGATGAAAGAATGAGAAAGATGAGAAAGCATGGGAGCAAAAGGCTCTTCTAAGTGAAGTTCTACCGTATATTCATCGGCAACTTCAATTTCACTTATAGCTTCAATTAAGAAGGAAAAAGGAGCATCTTCAGCTTTAAACCTTTCCAGGTTGATTTGTACAGCTTCGGCATCAAAGGTAGTACCGTCATGAAACTCCACATCATCTCTTAATTCGAGAGTCCAGGTAAGATCATCATCGGAAACTTCCCACTCTTCCACCAGTTGTGGTTCAATTTCACCATCATCAGCCAAGTAGACTAGCTGCTGGGAAATATGTTCGCTGACAGAAGCTGCAGGAGCAGATTCCATGCCAATAGGATCCAGTGATTCTGGTTCAGCACCCATTGCTACTACCAGTTCGTCTGGCATTTCTTCAACTTCCTCTTCAGGCGTGATTTCTTCTTCCTCTGGATCGCATCCAGAAAAAGCCACGCCAGCTATTAAACACACGCTTAAAATTACTGGTAAAAACTTTTTCAATTGACTAACCCTCCTCTTTTTACTTGCGAAAACATGCTAAAAATCATACTAACAGTTTAAAATATCTTTTCATAATCCCCCCCTTTAACTTTTAACAGTTTTTCATTAGTAAAACATAAAAGGCATATATTAAAGATTACCGTTTTATATTTCTACAGCAAGAAATATTATTCCTTTCTTGAGAAAATAAAAATATACTAAAATAATTGTAGAAAAATTATCTCGCAAAGTTTCTCAGGGTGTAATACATCCGAATAATGATTAATATTGAATAATGATTAATGCTTGACAATACAATATGCTTTTTTTATTATAAACCTAATTAAAACTATCGGATTAATAGGAAAATTATCTTCGGAAGGAGTTGAAAATTTATGTCAATTGCTCGTAATGCTACAGAATTAATTGGAAATACTCCTATGGTTTATTTAAACCGACTAGCTGAAGATTTACCTGCAGCCATTGCAGCTAAATTAGAGGCATATAACCCTGGAGGAAGCGTAAAGGACAGGATCAGCGTAAGTATGATTGAAGCTGCTGAAAAAGACGGGCACATAAGTAAGGACAGCATTATTTTGGAACCTACCAGTGGAAATACCGGAATAGCACTTGCAATCGTTTGTGCAGCAAAAGGCTATAAATGTGTATTAACAATGCCCGAGAGTATGAGCATGGAAAGGAGAAGTCTCTTAAAAGCTTTAGGAGCAAAGATCATACTTACCCCTGCAGCAAAAGGTATGAAGGGGGCTGTAAGCAAAGCTGAAGAACTGCAAAGTGAAGATGAAAGGTACTTTATGCCCCAGCAATTCAATAACCAGGCCAATCCTGCTATCCATCGTAATACTACTGCTGAAGAGATATGGGCCGATACTGGTGGCTCTATCGATATCTTAGTATGTGGAGTGGGCACTGGAGGCACTCTCAGCGGAGTGGGTGAAGTAATTAAAGCGCGTAAGCCTGACTTAAAAATTATTGCGGTAGAACCGGAAGCTTCGCCGGTTATTTCAGGTGGTAATCCTGCTCCTCATAGTATTCAGGGTATCGGAGCCGGTTTTGTGCCTGAAGTATTGAAAGTTTCGCTTATTGATGAAATTATAACAGTTTCTGACGAAGATGCCATGGAAACTTCCCGCAAACTCATGGCGCAAGAAGGTTTACTAGTTGGGATATCTTCTGGAGCTGCTGGCTTTGCAGCTCTTGAAGTGGCCAGTCGTAAGGAAAATAAAGACAAACTAGTGGTGTGCGTATTACCTGATTTAGCAGAAAGGTATCTTTCTACCACTTTATTTGATCACATAAATAACACTTAAGCAAGACGGTGACAGTGGGGACGGGGCAATTTTGTCACACTCTTCACAGTCACAAAACTAAGGAGGTAGCCACGGAATTGAATCTTTTTACTATAGTTTATGATGGTATCAGGCGGCGGAAGATACGCTCTATTTTGTCTGTGCTGGGGATTGCTATTTCAGCAATGGCGCTTTTTACTATGGTTTCTTTACGAGAGGGATATGAAACGGCTATGGAAAGTGAATTGGATCAAATGGGAGCTCATGTGGTTGCTCTTGCTAAAGGGTGCCCGTATGAAGCTGTGGCCTTGATCATGATGGGAGGAGAAGTTCCCGATACTTTACCGGAAGAGGTTGCAACTGAGATAGAAGAAATCCCCAATGTAGATTTTACTTCTCCCAATGCACTTGGTGCTTATGAGTATGCGGGGGAAACACATTCCGTGGTTGGCATCACTCCTAATGAAAAAAGAATGAAACCTGGTTGGGAAATTGAACAAGGGCGCTTGCCTGAACAATCGAATGAGGTTCTGTTAGGAAGCGGGAAAAATGAGAAGATGCTGGAACATGAAGATAATTGGAATGGTGTAGGTGATAATTATACTGTTTATTTAGATGGCGATGAGATTTATCTAGAAACAGTTGGCATATTAAATGAAACTAATTCCAGAGATGATAATAATGCTTATACAACGTTAGAGACTGCCCAAAACTTGTTTGGAATGGAGGGTGAAGTGGTAACTTTTAATATCCAATTAGAAGATCTCGGACTTATGCATGAAACGATAAAGGAGTTAGAAGAAATACCTGATGTTCAAGCTGTGACTGTAGATGAAGTAATGGGAACCGTGCAAGGATTAGCAGGAACAGGTGAGGCGATGCTGTTTGCAGTTTTGGTGTTAGCTTTACTGATAGGCGGGTTGGGAACTATGAATACCATGATGATGACTGTTTTTGAAAGGACTAGAGAAGTAGCCCTGATGAAAACTATGGGTGCTTCTAAACAAAAAATATTTAATTTGTTCTTGATGGAGGGGGTTGCTATTTGCTTAATAGGTAGTTTGCTTGGAATAGCTGCTGGGGGGCTACTGGTGTGGGGTGGCGATATGCTCCTCTCTCAATTCTTGCCTTTGATGCCTTCTCAAAGTGTAGCTTTATTTTCCGGCGAAGCGCTGGTTTGGGCTCTTTTGTTTCCTGTTGGAGTAGGGGTATTATCAGCTCTTTACCCTGCTTTAAGAGCTGCAGCATTAGAACCTGTAATTGCTTTAAAAAATGAGTAAAGGAGAATGAGTTTTGTTAACTGGAGAGAATATATCAAAAATTTACAGACGTGGCCGGGAGGAAGTTAAGGCATTACAGGAAGTTTCTTTTTCTATTAATTCAGGGGAAATGGTAGGAATTATGGGGCCGTCCGGTTCGGGAAAAACAAGTCTAATGAATATTTTAGGGTTGTTAGATACTCCTGATAGAGGAAGGCTTAGTATTAATAATTGTTATGTTGATGAAATGAGTGAAAGAGAAAAATTGCAGACTCGACGGGAAGTTGTGGGATTTATTTACCAGGATTTTTTACTGGTTAAAAGTATGACAGCTCTTCAAAATGTGATGCTACCTCTTTATTTTGCTGGAAAGGATATTTTCCGGAAGAGAGCCAGCGATTTGCTAGAACGCGTGGGATTGGGCCAGAGGCTTCATCATCTTCCCAGTCAGCTTAGCGGGGGTGAGATGCAGCGGGTTGCTATAGCCAGAGCAATTGCTAATGATCCCGAAGTAGTTCTGGCTGATGAACCGACGGGAAATCTGGATAGTGTTTCTTCCGAGGGAATTTTGAATTTGTTTCATGAAATAAATAAAGAAGGTAAGACGATAATAATTGTAACCCACAATATTGAATTAGCAAAAGAATTACCACGTATTCTTCACTTGAGGGATGGCAAACTGTTAACTGGTGATGAGGCCTTGGCAACGCAATAAATTATAAGCTAAAATGAAGAGGCTATTCCTTTTCTATAGGAAAGCCTCTTCATTTTGGAGAGCTTTAATTTTGTCTTGCAGTATTTAGATCATATTAAAAGAGTGGCTATGTTCAATCTCACGTAAATAATCAGTTTTTGGTATTGTATGCCGAACTTTTGCTTTATCTTCAAAACCGTGTGTGTGCTTTTCATTCCAGATACTTAACCCCAGCAAGCCTCCTAAAAAAGCCAAGAAAGATACTTGAGTTAATTCAAACATTTGATCACCTCCTTAGGGTTATTAATGTCAGAAATAATACGGTTATATCTAGCATTTAAGTAAAGATGCATCTAATATTCTGACTGTGGTTAAATTTTAAAATAATCAGACAACTATGTCTATAAGGGTTATACCTGATTTTTATACTGTAATTCCCTTAAAAAAACTTAGCATGTGAATTAAGAGGAAAGTCAACCGAAAGCAGATCAATGTGACAAAATTATCTCGTCCCCACAGTCACAACCGTCCCACTGTCACACTTTTAATTAGGAGGTTGTTATGATATAATACCCGTGATTTTGTCAAGCGTAAAAGGGGGGTGGATGCCATGAAGCTTAATCAGGATGAATTAGATATGCTTTTACAAACAGTTAAAATTGAAGCTAACGAAGAAGAAGCAACTAAATTACAAAACGATTCAATTAAACTTGAGGATTGGTTTGCATCTATTGAAGAAATGAATACAGAAGAAGTTGCACCTACATTCTACAATTATTATGGAGGAAACGTGCAAAGAGAAGACAATCCCAGGGTTGCTTCCGAGGAAAAGAAAAAGAAGCTATTTAATATAGCTGAAAACTTCAAGGAAGGTTTTTACAGGGTTCCACCCATAATTGAATAGGCCCAAAAGTTTATAGTATTATATATAGTTTAAATAGTTTTTTTGGAGGTGTACCGTGAAATCTGAAGATATGTCTATTGAAGAAACTGTGAAAGCTATTAGTAATAATGAATTTACTACCGAAGAAGTTTTAGAAAGAAAATTGTCCCGTATAAAATCCATAGATGAGCAGGTTAATGCGCTTGTTTCCTGCAATCCGGAAAAGGTGCTTCAAAATGCAAAGGAAGTAGATACTAAAATTAACTCGGGCGATTCATCTGCTTTACCTCTTGCCGGAATATCCATTGCTTGTAAAGATAATATTTGCGTAGAAGGTTATTCTACCACCTGTGGCTCGAAAGCTCTGGAAAATACTCCGTCCCCTTATACAGCTACTGTAGTAGAAAAAACCATTCAAAATGGTGGCGTTGTTATTGGCAAAAGCAATCTTGATGAATTTGGGCTTGGTAGTACTACTTTAACTTCTGAATATGGGTGTACATGCAATCCTTTGGCTCTGGATAGAGTTGCCGGTGATGGTTCTGCAGCTGCCGTTGCGTCTGGCCAGGCAATGATAGGGATAGCTACTGATGCCGGCGGGGCTGTCAGACAATCAGCCACATACTGTGGAGTTGCAGGTTTAAGACCAACAGCGGGAGCAGTTTCTCGTTATGGGGTAGCTCTCTCTACTTCTTCCGTGTCTCAAGTAGGATTCATTTCAAAATATGTAAATGACTTTAATATACTTATGGAGCTGCTTGCGGGCTTTGACCCTTGTGATTCCTCTACTGTAGACTTTCCCGGCGTTTTGCCTTTTGATAAAAAAGAGAAGCTGGTAGCAGGTATTCCGGAGAAAACGTGGGAAGATATGGACAAAGATCAGGAAATAGCTTTACAGAGCACTAGAGATTTATTAAATACAATTGGAATTGAATTAAGTTCAGTTAATTTGCCTAACTTCAAAGCAGGGCTTAAGGCTTACTATATTCTGGCGCTGGCTGAAGCTTATTCTAATCTGTCTCGCTTTGATGGAATAAGATTTGGATATCATTATGATGGAGGCAATCTTGAAGACTGGTATTTGAAAACCCGGGGCAAAACTTTTGGGGAAGAGGCAAAACGCAGAGTTGTTATGGGAGCTAATATCTTGAAGGAAGGAAATTTTTATGATTACTATCAGAAAGCATTACAAGTGTGGACACTGGTAAAAAATGATTTCTACAGGGCTTTGAAAAATTGTGACTTTCTGGTTTTACCGGTGAATAGAGATTTGCCAACGCAGGTTTCTGAAAATATTAATTTCCTGGAGCATTATAAAAGGGATGAGTATTGTGCTCCAGTAAGCCTGGCAGGGTTACCTTCTATTAGCATGCCTATAGTTGAAAAAGATAACTTGCCCAGGGGAGTACAGCTTGTCGGGAAGCCGTTTCAAGAAAAACTACTGGTAAGTATTGCAACTGAACTAGAAGCTAGAAGAAGTTATTCGCTGAAATCTTTAGTATAAATTATCTCTTTATAAAAATTTGGTTAAAGGGAGGAAAAAATGAATTATCAGGTAGTTATAGGGATGGAAGTTCATGTGGAATTACATACAGAAAGCAAACTATTTTGTAGCTGTCCCAATTCATTCTCTTCGCAGCCAAATACTAATGTGTGCGAGGTTTGTTTGGGTTTTCCAGGAACTATGCCGTTATTAAATAGTTATGCTGTTAAACAAGCATTAAAGGCATGTCTTGCTTTAAATTGCGAAGTTGCCATGCATAGTCGATTTGATCGCAAAAATTATTTTTATCCGGATATCCCTAAAGGGTATCAAATATCGCAGTATTATATACCTTTAGGTAGCAATGGAGTTATGGAGATAGAAACTGAAAGTGGGCAAAAACGGGTAGGTATTACTCGTGTCCATATGGAAGAGGATGCGGGTAAGCTCGTACATGCTCCTGCAGGGGATTATTCCATGGTTGATTATAACCGGGCAGGAGTTCCATTAATTGAAATTGTTAGCGAGCCAGATATAAGGTCTTCTGAAGAAGCCCGGCTTTATCTGGAAAATTTAAAAAGTATGATGCAGTATGCAGGGGTTTCAGATTGTAAAATGGAAGAAGGAAGTTTGCGTTGTGACTCCAATATTTCTCTGCGTCCCATGGGCAGTACTGCGTATGGCTCAAAAGTGGAATTAAAGAATATGAATTCCTTTAGAGCTGTGGAAAAGGCTTTGGAATTTGAAATCGATCGCCAGTCAAAGATTTTAGATAAAGGGGAAGAAGTAATTCCGCAAACTAGAAGATGGGATGAAACTAAAGAAGAAACCATTCTCATGCGTGACAAACTAGAAGCACATGATTACAGGTGTTTTGTTGATCCTGAACTGGCACCTGTAGATTTAAATATATCTTTGATTGAGGAAACTAAATCTAATATGCCGGAATTTGCAGGAGAAAAGATAAAGCGATATGTAAATGAATATGGTTTGCCTCAATATGATGCCGGAGTTATAACTGCAGACCCCGACCTGGCAAACTACTTTGAAGAGTGCCTGCAGAAGTACCCTCACCCTAAAAATTTAAGCAACTGGTTAATGGGTGATTTTTTGTCTCTTGTAAATGCAGAAGGGTCGGATATTAAAGATGTGACGTTCAAGCCTAACTATATGGTTGAACTATTAAAATTAATAGATAATGGAGATATAAGTGGCAAGATAGGAAAAGAAGTTTTAGAGAAGAGTTTTCAAAGTGGAAAATCTCCTGGCAATATCGTAGAAGAAGAAGGGATGCAACAGATTAGCGATGAAAGCCAACTAGAAGAAATTGTAGATAGAGTAATAGAAGACAATCCTTCTTCGGTTAATGACTACAAATCAGGGAAGAAAAAAGCCATGGGGTATCTGGTAGGACAAATTATGAAAGCTACATCCGGCAAGGCCAACCCGCAATTAGTTAATGAACTGTTACAGAAAAAGCTTGATGAATAAATTACCAAATTTATAATTTTGTTTGACCTGTAGTCTATTAAGTGTTAGTATAATTAACAAGATAATTGAATATTAAGGTAGCGAGTGCTTAATTAGGGAACCAGGTGGAAGTCCTGGGCGGTCGCGCCACTGTAAGCGGGGAGCGAGTTTTCACAAAAGCCACTGGGTAAAATTTACTTGGGAAGGCGAAAATTAGCTATGATCCGCAAGCCAGGAGACCTGCTCGTTGCCATTGCTTAACTACCTTCTTCGCGGGAAAGAAGGGTAAGCTAATCGCGGTGCTAAATATTTGGCCGAGTAAAGCTTTAATTCTTTCTGCAAAAAGAGTTGAAGCTTTTTTAATATCTAGCCAAATTGCTTTTGGAAGCTCATAAGTTTCCCGGATGGGTTGCCGGCTTTCTACCCCTTTCTCCGGCAGGCTCAGCCTTAAATCCCAATTCGGGAATTATGACTCTACCCTTTTTAGGCATAAATGTATTTGTCCAAAATGCCTGAAAGGGGTAGAATATTTTTATTTGAGTAGATTGTTATAGGTAAATGTTGCAGTTGCATAAAATGGGAACCCAATCTATCAAAAAGTATCTTCACTTTTTTCTTTTGAATCGCATAAATATTTCTTAATAGCAAAAAGCCCACCCAGAGCCACAACTCCAATTATAAGTTCATAAGGTTCTTCAGTGTATATCAAAGTCTTGCGAGCTACTGCAAAAATCATTACCTGAAGGACACTTTCCGGTGTGTGCCTGATTAAAACAATTGCTAATTCCAGCCCTATAACCAGCAATAGAATATCTGAAATAAACTCTTCTATAAAAATAAAAGAGCCATCTTTAATCTCTGCATAGGTTTCTAGAAATAATCCAAAACCATGAATTAATACTGCAGCTATTATAACTATAGCCAGCATTACTTCCAGAGCGCTTATTATTTTTAACACATTTTTAGCATATCTTTTCATAAAGGCTCTCCATCAGCTTGTGGGTAAATATTTTAACTTGGTTCTCATATTATAACAAAACTCTTTCAAATGCCCAATATCCATTATGCAAATACAGGTATTATTTACATTACCATTAATCTTAGCAATTCCGGTTTCTTAAGCAATAAAATTTCAGTAAATGTTTATAAAATGTTCAGAATTTATGCGTATAATCTTAATTAAACTCGCAAATTGCGGTTTTGGCCTGCACAAATCTACAAAATAATTTCAACTAAATTATAGCACTTACAATTGAGCTTCAAATGGATGATTTAAAGCAAAACAAAGAAAAGTTTTAAAAAATATCATAATTGAAAGGAAGGTAGAAAATGAGCCCTGACAAACACCAGGTACCCTTTGATTATTTTAAACGAAATCCGGCAAACCCTATTTTAACACCTGATAAATGGCCCTACATGGCCAATGCCACTTTTAACCCGGCTGCAATTATACACGATGGCCAAGTTATATTACTGGTAAGAGTGGAAGATATGCGCGGTTTTTCTCATTTAACTATTGCTCGGAGCAAAGATGGTATAACTAATTGGCAAATTGATGAAGCTCCTAGCCTGGAACCTGAAGATGAAATCAATGAAGAACATTGGGGCATAGAAGATCCCCGAGTAGTCTGGCTTGAAGATACCCAGGAGTATGCTATTACCTATGTTTCTTTTTCTAAAGATGGCCCTATGGTATCCCTGGCAACAACCAGAGATTTTAAAAAGTTTAAAAAACGGGGGACCATGCTTCCCCCAGAGGATAAAGATGCTGCTCTGTTTCCCCGCTTGATAAACGGAAATTATGTGTTGATTCACAGGCCTATTATTAGGGGAGAAGCTCATATTTGGATTGCCTCTTCGCCGGATCTAACATACTGGGGAGATCACAAAGTATTAATCCCGGTTAGGCCCGGATGGTGGGATAGCAGCCGAGTAGGCCTGGGGCCGCCTCCCATTGAAACACCGGAAGGATGGCTGGTAATTTATCATGGTGTGCGAAGGACAGTTTCTGGAAGTTTGTATCGTGTGGGGCTGGCCCTTTTGGACCTGGACGAACCCTGGAAAATCATTAGTCGTAGTGATAATTGGGTCTTTGGGCCTCATGAACCTTATGAGAGAGTCGGCGATGTCCCGGGTGTTACTTTTCCCTCCGGTGTTATTTTTAACGAAGAATCCAGAGAGTTAATGATGTATTATGGAGCCGCAGATACTACTGTTTGTTTGGCTACGGCTTTCATGGATGATCTTATAGATTTACTCCTGCATAAAAACAATAAAATTTGAAAGGGAATAATATGGAAAACATGTTTACAAAACCAGTAAATGTTGCTTTTGTATCTACATATCCTCCCAGAAAGTGTGGTATTGCAACTTTTACATACGACATTTATGATAACTTGAAAAACTTGTACGGTTTTCAAGGGCATCAAAGAAATGAACCTCTCCAGATAGTTGCTTTAAATAAGTCTGATGAGGAATATGAGTACAATGGTGAAGTATGCTTTTGCATTAACGACCAAAAGCAAGAGGATTACCGCAGGGTTGCAGATTATATAAACCTTTCACCTGTTGAGGTTGTTTCTTTACAGCATGAATTTGGCATTTTTGGTGGGGATGCCGGTAGTTATGTTCTCCATTTATTGGACAAGCTTAAAAAACCGGTGGTTACAACTTTCCATACGATTTTAAAGAGGCCTACCCGCAAGCAAAAGAAAATAATATCCCAAATTAGCGCTTATTCCACTTTAATAATTGTAATGGCCCAGAAAGCTGTGACGATGTTGAACGAAATATATGGAGTACCCCGGGAAAAGATATTAATGGTACACCATGGAACGCCGGATGTCCCTTTTCTAGATTCGTCTTATTATAAAGAACAGTTTAATGCTGAAGGGCGACAAATTATTTTAACTTTTGGAATGCTAGATCATAACAAGGGGATTGAATATGTAATCAGGGCTATGCCGGAGGTCGTAAAAGAATATCCTGAGGCACTGTTTATTGTGCTGGGAGCAACTCACCCGGAAACAAAAAGAAAATATGGGGAAAAACATCGCCATTTTCTGGAAAAAGAAGTGGCTCAAAGAAAACTGCAAGATAATGTTTATTTTTACAACCATTATGTTCCCATAGAACTTTTAATTCAATTTCTTATTGCTGCCGACATTTATATTACTCCTTATTTGGGGAAAGAAAGAATAACTTCCGGGACTCTGGCCTATGCCGTATCTACCGGTAAAGCAATTATATCGACTCCGTACCATTATGCCGAGGAATTACTGGCAGAAGATAGGGGTAAGTTGATATCTTTTCAAGATAGTGACTCTATTGCAAAAGAATTAAAGTTATTGCTGGGCAATGATAAATTAAGAAACTTAATGCGCAAGAGAGCTTATCAATATGGAAGGAAAATGGTATGGTCAAGCGTGGTGGAGCAATATGCCGATGCATTTAGCAAAGCTATTGAGGATTACTCCACTTTATTTAGTATATCGAATAATAACAATCACCTGGATGGGGATTCATTTCTGGTTCCTGAAATTGATCTGAGACATCTAGATTTGATGACTGATAATAACGGTCTTTTGCATCACGCCATTTACACTGTTCCCGATCGAAAGTGGGGATATTCTACCCGTAATAATGCTTTAGCTTTAGTGGTTTCATTGTTGAACTGGCAATTATATAGAGAACAGCGCATCATACCGTTTATTCAAACTTACTTGTCTTTGTTGAGCCATGCTTATGATAGTGAAAACGGATGGGTAAGAAGTGTGCAGAAGTATGGAGGAATATGGAAACATGATAGAGACGAATTGAGTCATAGTTGTGCTCTTTTTGCTCTGGGATGGACAGTATCTCATGCACCTACAGGCTCTATTTTAGGCATGAGTGCCAGGTTGTTCAAACAGTTACTTGCTCCGGTTTTAAGTTTTAAATACCCAGTGGCGCAAGCTTATTCGTTGCTTGGGGCTTTGCTTTACCTGGAAAAGTTTCATGGAGAGATCCAATCGATGGAAGTTGTAAAGAAGTTAAGCCAGGAATTATTGTCCAAACTTGAAGCTAATTCAGATAATGAGTGGGTATGGTTTGAAAATGTAGTTGGAGAGGATAATGCTCGTCTTCCACAAGCTTTAATTGAGGCAGGTTACAAACTAAATGATGAAAATATGAAGAACAAGGGATTGGCAGCACTGGAATGGCTTATTTCAGTGCAAACAAATCCCATTCATAAGCATCTTTCTTTAATTGGAGACCGGGGATGGTATCAAAGAGGAGAAATTAAAGAACGTTATGACCAAAGGCCTCGCGAAGCTTGTGCTCTGGTAGATGCTTGTCAGCAGGCTTACTTTGTTACCAAAGAAATACACTGGAAAAAGAGCATGGAATGGGCATTTAACTGGTATTTTGGTGGCAATGATCATCATGCCAGCCTTTATGACTATACCACCTCGGGTTGTAGTGATGGCCTGCAGCCCACAGGGATTAATTTTAACCAGGGCGGGGAAGCATTGACCTGCTTTTTACTTTCTCTTCATAAGATGCATCAATTAGCCAGCAAACAAGTTTTAATGAATGCCGATTTGATTATTTCGTAAGGGCTCTAAAAATAATATGTTATTTAGCTCTTTAATTAATTCCCTTTTCTGATTCAGAACAGAGATTGTAATAGATATCCCTGGTTTTGGGAGAAGGCTCAATGCCTAATTCCTGGTTTAGCACCTGATTTAATGTTTGATATTGCTGCATAACAGCCATACGGTCTCCTGCCTGAGCGTAGACTTTCATTAAATTCGTGTGGATATCTTCCAATAAGGGATTGTTTTGTAGTATTCTTCTCAAGCAGGAAGCAGCCAGGTTGTAATTTCCATGCTCATAGTAGCAATTAGAGAGCTTTTCCAGGATTAATTGGAATTTCTGGCTAAGGTGTTCTCTTTCAGCTTCTGCCCAGGGGAAATCAATATCTTCCAAATAATCTCCCTGATAATAGGAGGATGCTTGCTCTAACCTGGTCATAAACTCCTGGGGCGTTTCCGAAACATGTTGTTGTGGCTCTCCCCAAAGTAGAAAGTTTTGTAAATCACTTGAGAGTAAATCATTTTTTAATTGATACATTTTATTTTTATGAATTACAGGCTGTTCACCCGTAGTTGTTTTAATCACCCTTCGTAATTGGTACAAATTAGTATGGAATAGAACGGATGCTTTATCGGGTGGAAATTCTGGCCAAAGTTGTTCCAGAAGTTTATCTTTAGAAACGGGTTTTTCCCGGTGGTGAAAAAGATAGGCGAAAAGTTCTTTGGCTTTTTTAGTACGCCAGGTTATTTCTTCTTCATTTACATAAACTCGTAAGGGCCCAAGGCAGTTTACTTGAATGTCTGTTTTGCGGTTAATACGATTTAAATTATATCTGGGTAGATATTCGTATGGGGGGAACATTTGTGTAGTTTCTGATATTCTTTGCTGTGAGAAATAGGTAATTATTTCTTTGGGCAAAGCGTTTTGTTTTACTGTTTTATTGCATTCCGATTTTACTTTAGAAAAAACTGGTTTATGATTTTCTGCTTTTAAGAAGCATTCCATTGCTTGAGGCAAATAGCCAAGTTCTTGATAAGCTTGGCCACCTTTTTCAAAAAAATATATTTTTTCAGTACTTGTTAATTGTTTTTGCAAAAAGTTTTTAAAAAGGGAATGATATCGGTATATTTGTTCTTCACCTTCGGTATTTGTAATGAAAATATTTCTATCTTCAACTTCTTTTAAGAGGCGTCTCGAATCAGTTCTGTCTAAGAAAAGATCGCATATTTGTGGTGTCATTATATCCAAAACACTTGTAGAAAGTACAAAAGTTCTTAATTCATCAGGAATTTGGTTTAGAACCTCAACCGCGAAATAATTAAAGATTTTATCACTATCAGGCAAAAGTTTATTAAACAGCACCTCTTGTTTAAAGTTGCTTTTGGAGATGGCTATTTTCACCAATCGAAGGGCAGCAGGCCAACCTTCTGTTTTTTCTTCCAAGAATTCGATAATTTCAATTGATTTGATATTTTGGCTTTCCTCTTTCAAAAAAGAAGAAATTTCATCTTGAGTAAATTTTAAATCTTCTTTATATATTTCATTGATAAGGCCTGCAATTTTTAAATGTTCCAGGTTCAAAGGAGGTTTAAACCTGGAGGTAATTATGATATGTAATTTGGGAGGAAGATGTAAAAGTAATTGCTCCAAAAATTTATGAATTATTTCATCTTCAATAACGTGGTAGTTTTCAAAAATTAAAGTGGTTTGCTGTTTTAGGCGATAAGAGAGTATGTTTATTAAAAGGGTTATTAGTTGGCGAAAATTTTCTTTTGGGTTATTACCTTGAATTAATATGTGCTGAAAATCTTCTATTAAGTTGGGAATTAAGCGTTCTAATCCTTTTAATAAATGTAAAATGAAAAGATTGAAGTTATTGTCATGATAATCCAATTGATACCAACACGTAGAAGAAGTTGAAAGTTCTGCAAACTGAGTTACAAGAACAGTTTTACCGTATCCTGCAGGGGCCGAAATCAAAGTAAGTTTACTATTTTGTTCAAATTTATTTAAAAGCCTGGACCGCTCTAATGGTATAAAGCCTATTTGGGGAGATTGTATCTTGGAAATTAATATATCATCAAAAATATACACTATCTCCCCTCCTTAAATTTATTAGTTGTTTGTATATATAATTATATCAAAAATTTGCATATTTCAAACAACAAAAAATAAAAGTAAAAAAGTTAATAAAAAACCTATATAAGGTGTCAAAAAAGAGAACTAAATCGAGCCAGAGTTCTCATCTTTGACACAATAGTTGGATTGAGGAATAGTTTATTTAAGCCTTTTCAGGAGAGCTTCGTATTCGGCAGTCATTTCTTTGGGTAATCTTTCCCCAAATTGATCCAGAAATTCTTTGACACCTTCAAGTTCCTGTTTCCATTCTTCTTTGTCCACTTCAAGCAATCTCTCCATATCATGGGAAGATAGATCCAGGCCACTGATATCAATGTCATCTTGTTTGGGAATATATCCAATGGGAGTTTCTTCTGCGTCCATTTCGCCATGAACTCTTTTTACGATCCATTCCAGGACCCTTAAATTTTCACCAAAGCCAGGCCAGATAAATTTACCTTCTTCATCTGCCCGGAACCAATTAACTTGAAATATATGGGGAGGCATCGGGATTTTTTCTCCCATTTCCAGCCAATGGCGAAAATAATCACCCATATTATACCCGCAGAAAGGAAGCATCGCCATGGGATCCCGGCGAACTTCGCCTAGTTTGCCATACTGTGCTGCAGTTCGTTCCGAAGCCATTGAAGCTCCTATATAAACTCCATGTTGCCAGTTAAATGATTCATACACCAGGGGAGCAACTTTTGCCCGCCTGCCACCGAGGATGATAGCTGAAATAGGCACACCTTCAGGATTTTGCCATTCAGACGAAATGATGGGGCACTGGCTGGCCGGGGTAGTAAAACGTGAATTAGGGTGTGCTCCAGGGATGTAATTGCCCTTTTCATCAGTCATATCCGGTTTCCAAGACGTCCCGTCCCATGCTGTTCCTTCTTCAGGAGGTGGACCTTCTCCTTCCTCCCACCAGATATCTCCATCTTCAGTTAGCAATACGTTGGTAAAAATAGTATTTCTTTTTATGGTTTCCATGGCCATGGGGTTGGATTCATAATTTGTGCCCGGAACTACTCCAAAAAATCCGGTTTCAGGATTTACAGCCCATAACCTTCCATCTTCCTTGATGCGCAGCCATGCTATATCGTCGCCAACTGTCCATACTTTGTATCCTTTCGCTTTCATTGCTTCGGGAGGAACCAGCATGGCCAGGTTGGTTTTTCCACAGGCACTGGGGAAAGCTCCGGCTATATAAGTGATATTACCTTTGGGGTCTTCAATACCCATTATCAGCATATGTTCAGCCAACCAACCTTCATTTCGGGCCAGGTAGCTTGCAATACGAAGAGACAGGCATTTTTTACCGAGAAGAACGTTGCCGCCATAACCGGAATTAACACTCCAGATTGTATTATCCTCTGGAAAATGGAGAATTAACCTTCTGCTCTCATCCAATTGAGCTTTGCTATGCAGTCCTTTAGTGAATTCACCTTCTGTTCCCAGTGCTTTTAAGACTTCTTTACCTGCACGGGTCATTATAAGCATATTTAAAACTACATATATGCTATCTGTGAGTTCCACGCCTATTTTGTTGAAAGGCGATTCCAAAGGCCCCATGGAAAAAGGAATTACGTACATAGTTCTTCCACTCATAGAGTTCTTAAAATATTCCCTTGCTTTTTGGTAAGCTTCTTCCGGCGGCATCCAGTTATTATTAGGGCCCGCGTCTTCTTTATTAGTGGTGCAAATATAAGTTAAATGTTCGGTGCGGGCTACATCATTATTAGCAGTTCGGTGATAAAAGCACCCAGGCCATTTTTCCTGGTCAAGTAGTTTAAGTTCACCAGTTGCCAGAGCTTCATTTTCCAATTGCTCTCTTTGCTCTTGCGAGCCATCAATCCAAACTATTTTTTCAGGGCCGCATAGATCAGCCATTTCAGCTATCCATTTGTTTAATTCTTTGTGTTCGGACATGGAAAACCTCCTCTAAGTTGTTTTGCATGACTCCTAGGAGTATACTATAAATTAAATTGTTTTGTCTATATATTTCCAGCTCTCAAATGAACTGCCAAGAAGCAATTTATGGCTTAATTGCGATTATGAAAAACTATCCAATATTTTTTCCGGAGAAGGATTTTATTAATTATAACAAGAATATTAAAATTGAAAGAAAAATTATGAATTCGACCAGGCGGTGGGAGGTGAAATTGCTTGAGAGAAATAAAGGCCGAAGTCATTTCTGATGAAGTAGCTAGGATATGCGAAGAAGCGAACCTTTATCTGGGAAAAGATGTGGAGCATGCCCTGAAAGATTCAATAAATAAGGAGGAATCACCTACAGGTAAAGCTGTTCTGGAACAATTGGATGAGAATATTAATATTGCTCGTAATGAAGAAATACCCATTTGCCAGGACACCGGCTATGCCGTTTTTTTTGTAGAGTGGGGACAAGATGCTCAACTTACAGGAGGTAGCTTGCAGGAAGCTATAGATGAAGGTGTGCGAAGAGGTTATGACAAAGGTTATTTGCGAAAATCTATAGTTAAAGATCCTTTACAAAGAACTAACACAGGTGATAATACTCCATCTGTTGTCAACTTAGCAATGGTGCCCGGGGATAAAATTAAAATAGCTTTTGCCCCAAAAGGGGGTGGCAGTGAAAATATGAGCATTGTTAAAATGCTTAAACCCTCGGATGGATATGAAGGGGTTGTTGACTTTGTAGTTAATCATGTAAAAGAAGCAGGCCCGAATCCCTGTCCGCCAATAGTAGTAGGAGTGGGAATAGGAGGCACTTTTGAAAGGTCTGCTTTGTTAGCCAAAAAAGCCTTAATTAGGGAAGTAGGAAAACCAAACCCCGAATCATTTTATGCGGAGATGGAAAAAGAAATGTTGGAAAAAGTAAATGATCTGGGCATTGGCCCTCAAGGATTCGGAGGAAGAGTTACTGCACTTGCTGTGCATGTGGAAACTTATCCTTGCCATATAGCCAGTTTGCCAGTTGCAGTAAATATAAACTGTCATGCCAACCGGCATGCTGAAGTTGTTATATGAATCTGAAACGCGAGGTGTTAGAGATGAGTTTCAAAAATTTACACACTCCATTAAGCGATGAAGATGTTATGTCGCTTAAAGCTGGAGATAACATTTATTTGAATGGAGTTATATATACAGCAAGGGATGCAGCACACAAAAAGTTGGTAGAATTAATGGATAACAATGAGGAACTTCCCCTCGATCTTCAGGGACAGGTTATTTATTATGTAGGTCCTACTCCTGCTAAACCAGGGCAGGTAATAGGTTCTGCAGGGCCGACCACCAGCGGCAGAATGGATGCTTATACTCCCCATATGCTTGCTGCGGGCATGAAAGCCTGTATTGGAAAGGGGTCCCGCAACCAAGATGTTAAAGAATCTTTATGTAAATATAAAGGGGTTTACCTGGCAGCAGTTGGAGGCGCTGGAGCTTTGCTTTCCAAAAGAATTGTAGGGTGTGAAATGGTTGCTTACCCCGAACTTGGCCCCGAAGCCATTCACCGATTGGAAGTGGAAGGTTTCCCGGTGACAGTGGTGAATGACGCTCATGGCAATGATCTTTATGAAACCGGAGCTAAAGAATATGCCCGAATTTAAATAGCCTCCGCCGAGAGCGTGTATATTTTCAGGCACTAAAATAAGGAAACCAAACACAATGGGCCAGATATAGAATGATGTTCAATGTTTTATTTCTGAATCGCCGGTAGAGTTAATACAAGGAGGGTATAACGTGAGCACTGATTCTGCAATAAATATATATATTATGGGTAAAAAATATGAAGTGCCGGACTCTTTAACAATCATGGAAGCCATGGAATATGCCGGTTACCAATTAAAAAGAGGTTGCGGGTGTCGGGCGGGATTTTGCGGTGCCTGTTCCACTGTTTACAGAATCGGTGGAGAATTTGATTTAAAAGTAGGACTTGCTTGCCAGACCAAGGTTCAGCCAGAAATGTATTTGGCGCAGATACCTTTTTTCCCGGGACGCAAAGCTACTTATAACATGGAAGAGATTACTCCCTCTGTAACCCATCTAATGGCACTTTATCCAGAGGTTTTCCGTTGCCTGGGGTGTAATTCTTGTACTAAAGCTTGTCCTCAAGATTTAAATGTAATGCAATATATTGCTTACTTGCAGCGGGGTGATTTTGCTGCAGCAGCGGATGAATCTTTTGATTGTTTAATGTGTGGTTTATGTGTTTCTCGATGCCCGGTGAATATTGTACACTATAATGCTGCAATACTGGCGCGTCGCCTGTATGCAAAGTACATGGTTCCACAGGCTGGGCATTTGCAGCAAAGAGTTGAAGAGATTGAGAATAAACAGTTTGATGAAGAGTTGTCAACTCTAATGTCGGAAGAAACGGAAAAGTTAAAAGAAAGGTACAATCAGCGAGATATAGAATAAAATCATTTACATTAAGGCAAGAGGAGGATAGGTAGAAGATGGCTTACACCCAGGAACTTAAAGAATTAATGCGTAAAGTGGAAGAAACACGAACTAGCCGGGTGAATAATCCTCACCCTCGAATGACCCCTGATGAACGGACTGAAGTTTTGAACAATTTCCATCCTGATTATATAGAGGAAGCATTCCAACCTTTGCAGGTGGGGCCTAATAAAGGGGATAGAGTTCCTCTGGAACTTGCCGGCTTACTGGAAGCGCAAAGTTGCCTTTCGCCTCAAAAAATTGATTTGACTAGATATGATTATGATGTTGATGTGTTGGTTGTTGGAGGTGGAGGCGGAGGCGCTTCTGCTGCGCTGGAAGCCCATGAACAGGGAGCAAGAGTTCTTCTTGCTACCAAGCTAAGATTTGGCGATGCTAATACTATAATGGCCCAGGGTGGCATCCAGGCTGCGGATAAACCTAATGATTCTCCAGCCATACATTATATTGATGTTCTTGGTGGTGGTGGATTTACTAATTTGCCGGAATTGGTAAAAACGTTGGTTAATGATGCTCCTTTAACTATCAAGTGGTTAGAAGACTTGGGGACAATGTTTGATAAAACAGAGGATGGTACCATGGTTACCATTCACGGTGGTGGAACTTCACGCAAGCGTATGCACGCTGCCCAGGATTATACAGGAGCTGAAATAATGCGTACCTTGCGAGACGAAGTATATAATCGCCACATAGAGGTTTTGGAATTCAATCCTGCAGTGGAGTTAATACTAGATGAAAGCGGATCAGCTGCAGGGGCTGTCTTGTATAATTTAGAAACAGAAGACTATATTGTAGTAAGGGCTAAAACGGTGATAATGGCTGCCGGAGGTTCCGGGCGGTTGCATTATCAGGAATTTCCTACTAGCAATCATTATGGAGCAACCGGAGACGGGTTGGTTATGGGTTACAGGGCAGGTGCACAACTTGCTTTTATGGATACCATTCAATACCATCCTACCGGCGCTGCTTATCCTCCTCAACTGGTGGGCTTGTTGGTAACAGAGAAGGTTAGAGGACTGGGAGCAATGTTTATAAATGTCCATGGTGAACAATTTGTCTATAGTTTGGAAACCAGGGATGTAGCCTCTTCCGCAATAATAAAGGAATGTAAAGAAATAAAAAATGGTATTAAAACTCCTACTGGTTTAGATGCAGTGTGGTTAGATTCGCCACTCATAGAATTACTACATGGAGAGGGCACTATTGAAAAACAATTGCCAGCCATGCTAAGGCAGTTTAAACGTTTTGATTTAGACATCCGCAAAGAACCGATTCTTATTTACCCCACATTGCATTACCAAAACGGAGGTATTTTGATTGATGAAAATGGATGCAGTACAGTTGATAATCTTTATGTGGCCGGGGAGAATGCCGGCGGCATTCATGGGAGAAATCGCTTAATGGGTAACTCCCTATTGGATATTCTTGTTTTTGGACGCCGTGCTGGCAGACATGCGGCTAAAAAATCAAAAGAAATATCTGCCAGTGAGAAGTTAAGCTTGGAGCATGTAAACAGTTACCATCAGGAACTGCAAGAAGCGGGCATAGTAAAAGAAATTAAATCACCCCAAATATTACCCAGTTATTCATATGAAAAGATCTAATAAAATTATTGGTTCAAAGTAAAGAATCTATTGGGTTAGAGGGAGGAATTTTTGTGCAAAAACTCTCAGGGCTAAAAGTTTTAGATTTAACGCGTATGTTACCAGGCCCCCTGTGTACTTTAATGATGGCTGATTATGGAGCGGAAGTGGTAAAATTGGAAGAACCTGAAATTGGAGATTCTACCAGGTATTTTGGGCCGAAAGTAGATGAAGATAGTTCTTTTTTCTGGCAATTAAACCGCAATAAAAAGAGTCTGGCCTTAAACTTGAGATCTCCTAACGGAAAAAAAATATTCAGGGAATTGGTGGAAGAGTTTGATGTAATTGTAGAAGGTTTTAGGCCAGGCGTTATGGAACGGCTGGAGTTAGGTTATGATGTTATTTCTCAAATTAATCCTAGGATCATTTATGCTTCAATTTCTGGTTATGGACAGGATGGCCCTTACTGGCAAAAAGCTGGACATGATTTAAATTACACAGCTATAACCGGAGTTCTTGATTTAAATCGTGAAAGTAACAATGAACCACTGCAAATGTACCCTTTGCAGATAGCCGATGTTAGCGCTGCCCTTTTTGGCCTGTCCTCTATTATGATGGCTTTAGTATCTCGTAATAATACAGGAGAAGGGGAATACGTGGATGTCTGCATGACTGATAGCTTGATTCCCTGGTTGACATATTCTGCTGCTTACTGTTTTTCTGGGGGAGGTATACCAAGGGTGAATAACGCAGAATTAACTGGCAAGTTTGCATGCTATAATATTTATAGAACCAGGGATGACAATTATATGACCCTTGGTGCTCTTGAGCCTGTCTTTTGGAAAAGATTTTGTCATTTTGCCGGTAGAGATGATTGGGTTAACAAACAGTATGACCCTGATTCTCAGCTTCAATTAAAAGAAGAAGTTGCTAATTATTTCAGGCAAAAGTCCAGAGAAGAGTGGGTTGAGATAATAAAAGATGAAGATTTTTGTTGCGAACCAGTTTTAGAATTGGGTGAAGTAGAAAACCATCCTCAGCTGAACTACCGGAATTTCTTAATTGATGTTCAGAAAGATAATGGTGTAAAATCCCGCCAGGTAGGCTTTCCAATAAATTTTTCCAATGATTCGGGAGAACTTCGTTTTCCACCACCTCGCCTTGGCGAGCATACTATAGAGGTTTTAAATGGATTAGGGTACGATCAAGAAGAAATAGAAAAATTTATTGATAAAGGCGTTATAGCTAAAACATAATTAGAACATATAATTAAATTACTCAAGGTGTTAGTTGATAAATGTCAAAAGTAAACAAAGTATTAAGGCTTTTGGAGGAAAATTATCCTGAAGCAAGCACAGCTCTTCACTATAATAATGCATTCCAACTTCTTATAGCCGTAGTTCTTTCGGCAAGAAGCACTGATCAACAGGTTAATAAGATAACACCAGTTCTTTTCGAAAAATATGGCGATGCAGAATCTTTGGCAAAGGCTACTCCTGCTGATATTGAAAAAATAATTAAAACTTGCGGCTTGTATAAAAATAAAGCCCAAAACTTGATTTCTTTATCTCAAGTGCTTTTGAAAAAATACGATGGCCAGGTTCCCCAAGATATAAATGAGCTTTTGTCATTGCCGGGAGTAGGGCGAAAAACCGCCAATGTTGTTGTTAGTAATGCTTTTGGCCAGCCTGCAATAGCAGTAGATACTCATGTGTACAGGGTTTCAAAACGGATTGGGATTGCCAGGGGAACAAGTGTGGAGAAAGTGGAAAAGGAACTAATGGATATCATCCCCAGAGATTTGTGGACATCTACTCACCACCGCCTAATTATTCACGGGAGAAATTTTTGTCTGGCTAAAAGCCCCAAGTGTAAGGAATGTTTTTTAAATTTAATATGTACGGAATCATCGAGTTAAAAGGTATCTTGTATTGATTATAGAATAGATAGAATAAATAGAAAATATATAGAAAATGCGTACTTACAATGGAAAGGGGTTTATATTATTAATGACTTGGTCCAGGTTATCTTCAGAGAACTTGAATTCTTTTTGCAACCCGTTGGATTTTGAATTTGAAACAACTGAAAATGTGCCTCCCATGGAAGATATAATAGGACAGGAAAGAGCTATAAAAGCTATGTCTTTTGGGCTGCGCATAAAAAGACAAGGCTATAATATCTATATCTCAGGAATGACTGGCACAGGGCGAAATAGCTATGCCCAATCTATGATTGAAGAAGTTGCTTCCCAGGAAAAAGTGCCCAATGATTGGTGTTATGTCTATAATTTTCAAAATCCGGGGGAGCCTTTGGCCTTAGAATTGCCTCCTGGCAAGGGGCATGATTTTGCTGCTGATATTAAATCACTGATTGAGGATTTAAAAGAGTCTATTCCGGCGGCTTTTGACAGCGAAGAGTACGAAAAGAAGAGGGCAGAATATATTCAAGAATTTCAAGAAACAAAAGCTTCTCACATGGACGAATTAAACCGGATGGCCTCTGAAAAAGGTTTTAATTTAAAAAGGACCAGTACCGGGTTTATCACAATACCTGTAATAAATGGAGAACAGATAGATGAGGATGAATATGAAGATCTGGATCCTGAATTAAAAGAAGAAATGGAAAAAAAGTCCAGTGAAGTTCAGCTAAAAGCAATGGAAATCATGCGTAAAATTCAAAGTGCTGAAAAAGATTTAAAAGATAAATTAAGCCAGATGGATAATAAAATAGCGTTGATGGCTATAGGACACCTTTTTGAAGATATTAAGCAAAAATACCAACATTTAGATAAGGTAACGGAATACTTGACTGAACTGCAGCAGGATATCTTGAAAAACATTGATAATTTCCGAGAATCTGAAGATGAATATCAATCTTCCTCTAATCCCTTATCCTGGATGGGCGGTCAAGCCAGGGAAAATGTGGAGTCTCATTATAAAGTAAATGTCCTAACTGACAACTCTGATGCAACCGGAGCTCCTGTTGTTGTTGAACATAATCCTTCTTATTATAACCTGGTAGGAAGAGTTGAGTATGAGAATAGAATGGGGATGGTTTCTACAGATTATTCCATGATCAAAGGTGGTGCCATACACCGTGCTAACGGTGGATATCTCATTGTTCAGGCCAGAGATGTTTTAACCAGTATCCAGGCCTGGGAAGCACTTAAAAGAGTGCTTAAAACCAAAGAATTACGCATTGAGAATATAGCTGAGCATTATGGCCTCGTTGCCATGTCCACCTTAAAGCCTGAACCAATACCTATGGATATCAAGCTGGTTATGATAGGAAGTCCCATGTTTTATCATCTTCTTTATTATTACGATGAAGATTTCAGGAAGTTATTCAAAGTCAAAGCTGACTTTGATGTAGAAATGAAGCGCAATCAACAACATATGACTCAGATGGCAAGTTTTATATCTACTCATTGCCGGCAGGAAAATCTCAGGCATTTTGATAGATCGGCTGTGGCAAGAGTTGTTGATTATGCATCACGTCTTGCTGAACACCAGGAGAAGTTAAGTACTCGTTTTAATGATATCGTTGAGATTTTATATGAAGCAGATACATGGGCTGAGCTAGAAGAAAAAGAACTGGTCGGGAAAGAGGATGTTATGAGGGCTATTGAAGAAAAAAAATACCGTTCACAAAAATATGAAGATAAGCTCCAGGAATTAATTGAAACTGAACAAATATTATTGGAGTTAGAAGGAGAAAAAATAGGGGAATTAAACGGCCTATCAGTTATTGATATAGGTGATTATCAGTTTGGACGTCCTAACCGGATAACTGCTTCTACTTATTTAGGACGCCGGGGGATCGTAAATATAGAACGGGAAAGTGAACTAAGCGGAAAGATCCATAATAAAGCAGTTTTAATTATAAGTGGTTATTTAGGACAATATTATGCTCAAAAAACACCTCTTACCCTTTCTGCCAGTATTTGTTTTGAGCAAAGTTACAGTGGAATAGAGGGAGATAGTGCAACTGTAGCTGAACTTATGGCTCTTTTGTCTAATTTAGCTGAAGTTCCTCTCAAGCAAGGTTTAGCAGTAACAGGATCTGTTAATCAAAAAGGAGAAGTGCAACCAGTGGGAGGAATTAATCAGAAAATTGAAGGATACTATAAGGCGTGTAAGACTAAAGGCTTTCAAGGTGAACAGGGAGTAATTATCCCCAGGGGTAATTGCAACAATTTGATGTTGGAAGACGAAGTAATTGAGGCAGTTGAAGATGGTAATTTTTCAGTTTATTGGGTGAGCAACGTAAATGATGTTATAGAATTGTTAACTGGTATGAAAGCCGGAGAAACAGATGAAGAAGGATTTTTCCCTAAAGGTACTTTTAACCGCCTGGTGCAAGATAAACTCTTTGCATATAATGAATTGATCAATAATTCTTCCAGTAGCGATGAGGAATTTGAAGGTGAAAACGGATCTGCTGAGGAAGAATGATTCAGTTGACAATGATAATAATATGTTTTGCTAAGAATTATAAGCAGGATAAAGGATGATAGTGGATTATATGATGAACATAGTACTGGTCGAACCTGAGATTCCTCAAAACACTGGCAATGTATCTCGTACCAGTGTATTAACAAACTCAACATTACACCTTATTGAACCCATGGGGTTTTCTATAGAAGATCGTTACTTGAAAAGAGCAGGCTTGGATTACTGGGATCACTTGAAATACAAGGTTTATCAAAGTTGGGATCACTTTTTAGAATCTAACCCCGATGGCAGATTTTTTTTCTTTTCCACAAAAGGAGGAAGGTATTATGCAGATATTAGTTTTAAGGAAGGGGATTATTTAATTTTTGGCAGCGAAACTTCTGGTTTGCCCTCGTGGCTGATTGAGGGTAAAAGCAATGTTTATAGAATTCCCATGAGAACTTGCGTTACTCGTTCGTTAAATCTCTCCAATACAGTAGCTGTTGTTTTATTTGAATCGCTGCGACAGCAGGGTTTTCCCGGAATGAGCTAATTAAAATGTATTAATAAAAGCTTTTGTAAAGTTATTCCTGGATGTGTTCAGACTCTTCAGGATTATATTCTTTCAAGCTGGGAACATAATAATGATAAAACAGCACTTTACCAATTGCTGCCAGTGGAATTGCTATAATGATGCCAAAGACGCCTGCTAATTGAGCGCCAATTAATACGGTCAGGATAATAGTAAGTGGGTTAAGATCAACTGCTTGCCCCAGCAGTAAGGGTGTAAGAATGAATGAATCAATACCTTGAACCAGTAAATATATTAAAATAACCAGCAAGAAGTGGGGAGTATCGGGGGCAAAACTAATTAATACAGCGGGGACAGCTGCCAAAATAGGGCCTATATATAAAATTATATTAAGAAGGCCGGCCAGAAAACCCAGCACAATGGCAAAAGGGACTCCCAAAATTGAGATGGCAATGCCTGTTAATAAACCCACTACTATAGATTTTACCACAGTGCCTCGCACATAACCTCCAACTTTTTCATTAATCACTTCTAAAATATATTTGACGTTCTCTTGATAATAACGGGGGATTAGAGCAGTGAACTGATCCCTGGTGTTATCTGCGTAAATGAGCATATAGAAAATGACAAAAATGCATGCTACCACCAACCAAATTCCCGAGAACAATGATTCAGCAAAAGAGGAGAAATTTTCCAGGATTCGTTGTAGGTAGTTGGGAATTTCATTAAGAATTGCAGATAGAAAATCTGCCAAGTTTTGGGATAGCTGAAGATTATACAAACGGTCTAAATGTTCTAACTGGTGGGGTAAATTATCTAGATAAGGTAGTAATTCATGAGTTATATATGTGCCAAGATAACTGATTTCCTGAGCTAATGCTGGTATAAGCAAATAAAAAAGAAGGCCAATAGCTAAAATAATAATTAAAAAACTAATAATTGTGGAAATGTAATTAGGTATATTGTGTTTAGCCAGATAATTGACAAGAGGTAAAAAACAATAAACAACTAAAAAAGCAATTATTGCCAAAGCAATGATTGGTAATAGTTCAATAACTAACCATGCCAAAAAAGCGATTACTATTGCTGCAATCCAAAACTTGAATGCAAAGGCCCAATGTTTGAGTGGTTTATTGTCCATGCATAATTCATCCTTTGAAAAATATATTTTAAATAATATTCTTTTTATATTTTTATAACTATATTTTAAACGAAAACTACTTACAGGAAAACAATTATTTGGGGGCAAATTTGTTTATGGCTTCACCAATCTTGACATATATAGGCGGTATCATTTCTCTTTTAATTTTGATCGGGGGATATTTTTTTCTTCCCTGGTTTTCTGAAGGAATAATTGCCTCGGTTTTCTCATTTGTCTGGATAGCAGTTGCATCTATTTCTGCTGTTGCTTTTGGAATATCCATACGGCGTAAAGAACAACTTGCACTTATTAGAGCTAGTTGGAAAAAAAGAACAAAAACTCAGAAAAGAAGTAGTAAAGAAAGAGTATTTATTCGTCAACGCTAATGCATTCTACAGATATAGTGGTTTCTTCAGCTATAATAATCCAATCTACAGTGAGTTTGTATCTTTGCTCCTCATTACATTCAATTATGCGCCCTTCAAGCATTCTATAAATAAAATATGGGTTTAGATTATTAATTTTTTCACCTATTAATTCGGATGTTATTTCGTATAATTCATTTTTGATGGCCAGTTCTGCGAATGAGTTTAAATCAATATCTATGTTAAATTTAATGTCTCTAATCAGTAATTCTTGGTGTGTTTCCAATTGTTCTTCAAGTTTATTTAACCTCTGGGTTGACTCATAAAGATCAATTTTTAAATTTTCGTTTTCCAGATAAAGTTCATCAATTAGCTTGGCTTGAAAAAGATTGGCAGTAGCAGCCCCTATTATTAAACCTAACAAGATTATAGCTGCTTGTTTTTTCAAATTATTTTCCTCCAGCCAAAATAGTAAGAATAACGTATCCTACATGAGCACCTGCAAAAGCACTAAAAAGAAGCATAAGTTGATATAAGAGCTGTAGCGGATATCCCCCTCCGGTAAGGCTGGTATCAAAGGCTTCAAATATACCAAAAGAACCACCAAGGGCAGCTACCAAGGCCCAAATTTTTATTTTGTGAGCCAATTCTAACATGGTGTTCATTGGAGGGCGTTCACTGAAAAGGGCACCTAAAGAACCGATAATACATCCGCCCAGGATAACTCCAAGAGATATAAAAAAAGTTAATATCAATGTAGCATATATCTTAGACATAAAATCCTCCAATCAGTTTGCTATCGGTAAAATCTCATGAATAGGTGATTGTGATTATATTTATGGTTGAAACTTGAGGATTATAACTTTATTAAAGGGAAAGAAGCTTGTAAAATAGAATCAACAATTATAGTTAAAAGTAAATTGAACAAGGTGGTTTAAATATGTCTTCTAATTTTGTGCACTTGCATGTTCATTCAGAATATAGTTTGCTTGATGGTGCTGCCAGGGTAAAAAGTTTGGTAGATAAAGCAAAAGAATTATCAATGGAAGCTTTAGCTGTAACTGATCATGGCACAATGTATGGGATTATTGATTTTTATCAAAAGGCTCAGAATGCAGGAATAAAGCCAATCGTAGGTTGCGAAGTATATGTTGCTCCTCGTTCAAGGTTTGACCGAGATCAATCTAAAGATGGTCATCAACACCATCTGGTTCTTCTGGCAAGAAATATGGAAGGCTACCGCAACCTTATGCAATTAGTTACCTTAGGTTTCTTAGAAGGATTTTATTACAAACCCCGTGTAGATCACGAAATATTGGAGCAATATGCCGGTGGTATTACAGCGTTAAGTGGATGCCTTGCAGGGGAAATACCAAATTTAATTTTGCAAGATAAATTAGAGGAAGCAGAACAACTTGCATTGTACTATTCATCTGTTTTTGGGGAGGATTATTTTTACCTTGAATTGCAAGATCACGGTCTGCCAGGTCAAGATAAAGTAAATGAAGGTTCTTTACAAATATCTCAGAAAACCGGAATCCCACTGGTTGCCACGAATGATGTACATTATTTAAACCATGATGATGCAATGGCACATGATGTTTTACTTTGTATCCAAACAGGCAAAACAATTAACGACGAAAAACGAATGAGATTTGAATCCCAACAATTTTATCTAAAAGATGAGGAAGAGATGGCTTCTCTATTTGATAAATATCCCGGTGCATTGGAAAATAGTATTAAAATAGCCAGGGAATGTCAGTTGGAACTATCTTTTGATGAAACACACTTGCCTGATTATGAACTCCCGGCTGGAACTACTGAGACTGATTATTTACGCAAGCTTTGTGAAGAGGGTTTGCAGCAAAGATACGGGAAAATAGACAAACCTCTAAAGGAAAGACTGGATTACGAATTGCAAATTATAGAACAGATGGGTTATTGCAGTTATTTTCTTATCGTATGGGATTTTGTGAGATATGCAAGAGAAAAAGGTGTTATGGTAGGTCCTGGTAGAGGTTCAGCAGCAGGAAGCATTGTTGCCTATTGTCTGGGAATTACCAACATTGATCCAGTCAGGTACGGATTGCTATTTGAAAGATTTCTCAACCCGGAAAGGGTTAATATGCCGGATATTGATATAGATATCTGTGATGAAAGACGTGATGAAATCATCGATTATGTGGTAACTAAGTACGGGGAAGAAAAAGTTGCCCAGATTATTACGTTCGGAACCATGGCTGCAAGACTTGTGGTAAGAGATGTAGGAAGGGCATTAGATATACCCTTTAATGTAGTAGATAGAATAGCCAAGCTTATTCCTTATGAACAGGACATGAATATAAAAAAAGCAATTGAGCAGAACAAGGATTTACAAGCTTATTACGAAAATGAAGAGTATAAGGGGTTATTGGATATCTCCCAGTCACTGGAAGGTCTTCCCAGGCATGCTTCTACTCACGCAGCGGGTGTTGTTATCGCCAGGGAACCTCTGGTAAATTATGTTCCTTTGCAGAGAACTACCGACAATAGCATTGTAACCCAATTTCCAATGAACAATCTAGAAGATATTGGTTTGTTAAAAATGGATTTTTTAGGGCTTAAAACTCTCTCCATTATTGAAAAAACCCTGGAGCATGTTTCATATCGATGGAAAGAAAATATAACCATTGATAATATTTCCCTTGCTGATGAAGATACATTTGCTCTTCTATCCCGGGGAGAAACTGCCGGAGTTTTTCAATTGGAAAGTGGGGGAATGAAGAATGTTTTGAGGGATTTAAGGCCAAACAAATTCGAGGATATCATTGCAGTGGTGGCACTTTACCGCCCTGGGCCCATGGAGCAGATACCTGTGTTTGTTAACAGTAAACACCGGCGTGAGCTTGTGGAATATCCCCATCCGGCTCTGGAAGGAATCCTCAAGGAAACTTATGGAGTAATTGTTTACCAGGAGCAGATTATGCAAATTGCTGCCGAGATTGCCGGTTTTTCCCTGGGACAGGCTGATCTTTTAAGGCGGGCAATAGGCAAGAAAAAGAGAGAAATTATTGATCAACAGCGTGAAGAATTCGTGAGCGGTTGTGTGGAAAAAGGTTACACAGAAAAGCTGGGCAAAGATATCTATAACTTAATAGAAAAGTTTGCCAATTATGGCTTTAATAAATCCCACGCCGCTGCATATGCTTTTATTTCTTATCAGACTGCCTTCCTAAAAGCTAATTACACAGTGGAATTTATGGCCGCTCTTTTAACCGGACACATGCAGAATAGTGATAAAGTAGCTCTATATATTGCTGATTGCAAGCAGCAAGGTATTGAAGTATTACCTCCCGATATAAACGAAAGTGAAATTGATTTTACTGTATCAGGAGATAATGAAATCAGATTTGGCTTGGCAGCTGTAAAAAATGTAGGTATAGGTGCTATCGAAAATATTTTGGAAGTTCGTAAAGAAAAGCCTTTTGTTTCTTTGAGTGATTTTTGCTCCCGAGTGGATTTGCGCACCAGCAACAAAAAAGTTATTGAGAGTTTAATTAAAGCCGGTGCTTTTGATTCTATCCATGAAAACAGGGCCCAATTATTAGCAAGCATGGATGATGCAATTGTGGAGGGCCAAGCTGTGCAAAAAGATCGTATAAAGGGACAAATATCTATGCTCTCATTTTTCGATGAAGAAGAGAAAGAACAGCATTTTCAAGATAAATTCATTGAAGTTCCAGACTTTGGCTTCAAGGAAAAGCTAGAGCAGGAGAAAGAGATATTAGGTTTATATATCTCCGGGCACCCTCTGGATCAATATCGTCCTATCCTGGATAGTTTGCCCAATTTATTAAGATGTGCAGAGTTAAATGATGCTAAAAAAGAGCAAAAAGTTGCTGTCGGAGGTATTTTCAATAACGTAAAAGTTATTTATACCAAAAAAGAAAGGCCAATGGCTTTTGCTACAGTAGAAGATTTAACCGGAACAGTGGAAATAATTATATTTAGCGATCTTTATGAAAAAAATATTGATCTTATAGTTGAAGATAGACCGGTTATAATAAAAGGGAAAACGGATATTAAAATGGAAGATGAAAATAAAAAAGAAACAAAAATAATAGCTGATGAAGTAACTCCATTACCTTTAAAATCCAAACAACTGTTTATTAATTTGCACCTTGAAAACGAAGAAGATATATCACAATTAATTGATTTGCGTAATTTACTTTTTAATAAGAATGGAAACGGTGAATTGCCCGTATATTTATTTTTTGAGAAACAAAATAAAATTATAATGTTGCCTGAAAAATATTGGGCCCAAAATGACTCAGCCCTAATTGATAAAGTTGATGGCCTGGGTGGGGTCACAGGAGTAAATATAAAAGAAGTAACCACTAAGGAATGCTAAGGCTCATTATTCGTTGGAGGATGTGTCTGTTTTGTCTTTACAATCAAACGAAACTGTAGTAAGAGTTTTATACAAAGATACTGATAAAATGGGAGTTGTTTACTATGCTAACTACCTGGTGTGGTTTGAAATAGGAAGAACAGAATATTTTAGGGAATTGGGATTGCCTTATGTGGAATTTGAAAAAAACGATATACTGATGCCAGTTATAAATGTTTCTTGCACTTATAAATTACCAGCTTACTATGATGATCAGATTAAAATTATTACCAGTTTGGAATCTCTACAGGGAACCAGGATCTCTTTTTATTATCAAATCAAAAGAGATGGCTATTTATTGGCATATGGATACACTGAGCATGCTTTTATAAATCACAAGGGGAAACCCTTGGCTTTAAATAAATTTAATCCTGAAATTTGGGAAAGGTTGCAGGGTGTTTCAAAATATTCTAGTGAATTAAATTAGTAGGAGGTGCGTTAATTTGAGTAATGCGCAAGAAATTTTAGGAGTTGTATACCATCCAGATTATCTTATTCATACTAATCATCAGCATCCGGAAAGAAAAGAACGCCTGGAGCATATTTGGAATGTTTTAGAGGCAGATAGTGTAAAAGGGGGCTATGAACTTATCAATCCCGAACCTGCTGATGTTGAAACTATAGCACTGGTGCACGAGACATCATATATCGAATCTATACAGAAAGCATGTAAGCAGAACTTATCTTTTCTGGATATGGATACCTATATTGTGCCAGAATCTTACGATATAGCTTTATTATCAGCCGGGGGTGCCGTAAAAGGCCTGGATGAAATAATGCAAGGAAATTATAAAAAAGTATTTGGGTTAAATCGTCCACCAGGACATCATGCTGAAGATAATCAAGCCATGGGGTTTTGTATTTTCAACAACATAGCTATTACAGCAAGGGTAGCTCAACAAAAGTACGATTTTCAAAGGATAGCCATAGTAGATTGGGATGTACATCATGGGAATGGTACTCAGCACACATTTACGGCTGATAATAATGTATTATTTTTCTCTGTGCATCAAAGTCCTGCTTTCCCCGGAACTGGAAATCTGCGGGAGGTTGGACACGGTGCAGGAGAGGGTTATACCATCAATGTACCTTTGCCTGCCGGTTGTGGTGATGATGATTATTTGAAAGTTTTTGATGAAGTTCTTCTACCTGTATTGGATGAATTTGAACCTCAGCTAATTTTGCTTTCAGCAGGGCAGGATGCTTATCATAAAGATCCACTTGCAGGTATGAATTTAACTAAACGAGGATATTTCCAGATGGCTCAAAAGTTGAGAGAAATAGCTGATAGGCATGCTGAGGGGCGTATTTTGGTTTGCCTTGAAGGTGGCTATCATTTAGAAGGGCAGGCCGGAGCAGTTCTCCAAGCAATGAATGCTTTGGGAAATTGGAATCTGCCCGTACCTGCCGAAACTGCAGAAAATTATTCTGGTGAAATGGCTGAACGCAGAATAAGGGAAGTCAAAGAGATTCATAGTAATATTTGGACATCCCTGAAATAAATAATACCTTTCTAGTCAAGCTTGTTTAAAATTAGCCCACTAACAAGTTTGGGATAGAAAAATGTGGACTTTTGAGGGAGCTTTTCTCCCTGCTGGGCTGTTTTCATAATTTGCTCCTTGGAAGATGGAGTTAAAATAAAGGAAGCCTGGGCTTCTCCATCCAGAACGAGATTAAGAGCTTCTTCTTCACTTCGAGTATAGGTAAGGAATTCTCCCTTGCGGACTTCCTCCGTGGTTATGCCCAGGGTTTCTTCCAATACGTATTTTTGCAAAATATCTACATCGTGCTTATTTTCGTCATCAGGGGTTTTCAAATCCAGCTCATACAAGTTGTCTTTTGTGCAAAGCCCAATAGACAATTGTTCACGATTTTTCTCTTGCAATCTGTTCATAAAATCGGAAAGTACCGAACCGGAATTTGAAGCAGGGCCAAACTTCTTTACTGAAAAGTGTTCTTGTATATTGTTCAAGAAGCTATCCGGTTCAAATTCTTTTAATCCTTTAATGGCTCTATGAGTGGGCAGTATTAATAAGCCGGGGCTGTAAAAATTAAATAGAAAGATTAATACCCGGTCATAACCTCTTTTTCTAGAGAATTCTAAAGCTGTTTCATAGCGATGATGCCCATCAGCCAAAAACACAAACCAGGATGCGAATAATTCTTCCAATTTTTGATGAGTCTGGGGATCGTCAATAATCCAAACACGATGGGTTTGATTATCAGCATCAGTAAAATTAATTATAGGGTCTGACTCTTTAAAAGGAGCACATTCTTTTTCCACAGTTGACTCCCTGTCCGGGTAAAGACCAAAAACAGGGCTAAAATTAGCTTTGCAATGCTCTAACAACTGCATCCTGTCCTCTTTGGGCTTTGATAAGGTTTCTTCATGTGGTAATACATTTCCATCTTCATATGGTTCTACTTGCAGGGTAGCGATTATTCCTTCCCTAGTAAAAGTTTTTCCTTTCCAGTTGAACTCCTGCTGGTACCAATAATAAACCGGTTTATTTTCTTGTATTAAAACTTCTTTGTTTAACCAATCTTGAAAGGTTTGCGCCGCCCTGGTGTAGCGGTTGTCGTTTTCAGTGTCATCAGGATGCTGATAACCATATTCAAGCCTAATAAGGTTATAATCACTTCTTTCGTATAGTTCGTTTTGATTTTCTGTGCTGATCACGTCATATGGTGGTGTAATCACATTTGAAAACTTAACTTTGTCAGGGTTGTATCTGACACCCTTAAAAGGAAAGATCTTAGGCATATTTACCCTCCTCGTTTGCTGTAGTTCAAAAGCATTTTATAATATTTTATTACTTATTGTAAACCGCCTATAATAGGCAACAGTGGCTTTTTAAGTTCCTAAGCCTTGCATAGAAGGATTTAATCGCCATCATCTAAAGTATGCTCTTAATTTATATAGTTTTGCCTTACTCAAACTATATTAGCAAACTACATATTACAAATTTTATAATTATAGTTTACAATATCTATAGTTAGATAAGTTTTTTTATTTTTCTCTTGTAAACAGTAACCATGATTGATTAATATAAATTAAGAAGAAATTTGATATAATTTAGTAGTTACAGATATAAAGTCGGAGATAAATATAAAAGTTGAAAAAGATTATGAAAAGCGAGGTATCAAATGGCTCGGAAATATCAATTATCAAATGTGGAGAGTGAAGAATATAGTTCATGGCTACTTAAGTTGGAAAAAGAACTTAACGAATCCCAGTTCAACTTTGCAACAAATGAAGCTGCAGCTATAATCGGTTTGGCAGGTCCTGGATCTGGGAAAACGAGAGCTCTGGTTTATAGAGCAGCAAGTTTAATTAAAAAGGGTGTTTCTCCAGATAATGTCTTATTAATGACTTTTACCAATAAGGCTGCAGAAGTAATGAAGCTAAGATTAAAAAGGTTTTTGGGGTATCAGCCGGAAAATATGTGGGCAGGCACTTTTCATAGTATTGGTGCACGGATTTTGAGATCTCACGCGCAATTAATGGGAAGAAACAGTAACTTTTCAATTCTTGACGAAGATGACCGGTCTGTAGTGTTAAAACATGTTTTTGATCAAATCAAAAAAGATCTTTCCCCAGAAGCCCAGAAGCTTTTTGTAAAAAGAGGTTTTGCCGGAAAAGTTATAAGCCAGTCTCGTAACTCGGGACAAAGTTTGAATGAAGTTATTGACCTGTATTATGAGCAATATCGTGAATTCAGCGAACTATTGCAACGAGCATCCGAGGAATATGAAGAACGCAAGAAAGAGATAAACGCTTTTGATTTTGACGACTTGCTGGTTAGATGGTTGGAACTGTTTAAAAATTATCCTGAGATTAGAGAAATGTACCAGCGTAGATTTTCACATGTGCTGGTGGATGAATTTCAGGATACAAATATAATTCAGGGTAAAATTATTGATATAATGGCAGAAAAATCTAATGTTTGCGTAGTAGGGGATGATGCTCAATCTATATACGCTTTTCGGTTTGCAGAGATAGGTAATATTGTGCAATTTCCCAAAAGGCATCCTGATTGTAAGATTATAAAAATGGAAGAAAATTATAGAAGCACTCCTGAAATTGTGGATATGATCAATCATGTTATATCCATAAATGAAGGGCAGCTCCCTAAAAAATTGGTATCACTAAAATCTTCTGGAGAAAAGCCCTGGGTGGTAAGCGCCAGAGATGTATATGAAGAGGCAGCTTTTGTGACTCAGCGCATTCAAGAGCTCTATCAGAAGGGATTAAAATTACGAGATATAGCAGTACTCTACCGCAGTTCTTATCTTTCGCAAGAATTAGAGCTAGAAATCATAAAAAGGCGTATTCCTTACCGAACTTTTGGTGGTCTCAAATTTATGCAAAAAGCTCACATTAAGGATGTTCTTGCCTGGATGAAGGTGTTGTACAACTCTTATGATGAAGCTTCTTGGAGGCGTGTAATTCCTCTGCATCCCGGGTTGGGCAAAGCTGCAACCGATAAAATTATAGCCGAAATACTTAAATCTCAAGAACCCCTAAACGATATAGCCAATGGAAAAATAATGCCGTCACGTGGCAAACAAGGGTGGGAAACAATCCAAAATACCGTAATATCAATTATGAACAAGGAACATATAGATGCTATTATTTATGCTATTTTGGAGAGTGGGTATCATGAGATAATGAGCAAGAATTTCCCGGATAACTGGGAAGAAAGGTTGCACAGCTTGGAACGCCTGGCTAGCTATAGTGAAAAATATCAGGATCTGGAAACTTTCCTGGAGGCTCTTAGTTTGGAAGAAACCTTGTTTTATGAAAGCGAAGATGAAGGAGAAAAAGGGGATAGAGATTTTCTCACTCTCTCTACTATTCATAGTTCCAAAGGGAAAGAATGGGATGCAGTGTTTCTTTTGGCAGCTAATGAAGGCCAATTTCCCAGTGGGTGGGGAGAGGTTAACATGGAAGAAGAACGAAGGTTGTTTTATGTAGCAACTTCCAGGGCAGCAAAATACCTTCATATTATTACTTATACCAATGACTATCGCCAGGGTACATTTTTTGTAACCCGCCCTTCTGTTTTCCTCCGGGAGATACCGTCCGAGAAGTATGAATTAATTCAATTAGAATAAAGCGCGGTTTTTGTGACAAGTTTGTCTTTATATGTCCTCAGGATTCACATCCCAGCATTTTTTTGATAGGTTTTAGATAGAGGAGTTAATTAATGGTAAAAATTTAGGGTTGAGAAAGATAGAAACCAGCGTTATAATTGTTAGTGTTTTGAAAGCATAGATAGAGGAACATATGATACTTGTGTTCATGGTTGTAAATATTTTTACTCATTAGGAGAATTGTATAATTGTAAAAGAAGATGCTTACTTTACTTGTACAGCGGTTGACGGAGGAAAAAAATTATGCAATAATTATTAGTGGTAGCAAGGAGCTAGCAAGTATTATGCTATGATAAATACTTTTAAAAACAAATCGCATGGGCCATTAGCTCAGCTGGCAGAGCACCTGACTTTTAATCAGGGTGTCGGAGGTTCGAATCCTCCATGGCTCACCACTCAAAAACCCCGCCAGGTAAAACATGGCGGGGTTAATTTATGCTCAATCTGTCATCCTGTCAGCTCGCGGACCGCCCGGCGTCCTGCCGGGCGTCCTGCTCTTCGTCTACCATGACAACCACTCACTTTAGGCTTACGCCGAATCACTTCCACCTCATTCCTTTCTGACTTTTATTTTTCTTATTAAGCAATTTATCACACAGCCTCCCGTCCCCACTGTCACACAAACTCTCCCATCAAAATTATAAAAATATGCAGGAAAAATGAATTAGATATAGAATAATTTATTTATAGTTAGACAATTTCAACTTCATGTTTAATATTAATAAAATGGGCATAAAATAAATTGAAGCCAAATACTACCAACAATTACATTTCCGTCATAGCAGGCCAATACAGCAAATAATAGTTTTTTTAGAAAGGGGGGAATATCTACCTTATAGCTGCAATATATATAAGGCTGAACTTCTTTATATTATTTAATCTATACTTTAAAAAAGGAGTGTAATAATATGCAAGAACCTTTATGGAGGCCTGATGAAAAAAGAATTAAAAATGCTAATATGACTGATTTCATAAACTATGTTAATTCTAAACTGGGAAAAAATATTTCAGATTATCATGAATTGTATAACTGGTCTGTTGAAGATATCTCCAGCTTTTGGGAACTAATGTGGCAATATGGAGATATAATCCATTCTCAGGGATATTCTCAGGTTGTTGATGATACTGAAGAAATGTTTGGTCGTAAATGGTTTGAAGGAGCCAGGCTTAATTTTGCTGAAAACCTTCTACGCTTTAGGGATGACAAGATAGCAATGGTTTTCAAGGGAGAAGCAAGTGATCCCGTTAGGATAACTTACAGGGAACTTTATGATGACGTGGCCCGGGTACGCCATTCGTTAGAAGAATTGGGAATTCAAAGCGGTGACAGAGTTGCCGGCTTTATGCCTAATATGATTGAAACAGTAGTGGCCATGTTGGCTGCAACTAGCATGGGAGCCATATGGTCCTCTTGCTCTCCTGATTTTGGAGTTCAGGGTGCTTTTGATCGATTTGGACAAATTGAGCCCCGCGTACTTTTTACAGCAAACGGATATACCTATAATGGCAAGCATTTTGATTCTCTGGAGAAAGTTAAAGCATTAACAGATAAGATTCCATCTATCGAAAAGGTGGTTGTTGTACCTTATACCGAAGATAGAGCAGATATAAGCAATCTATCCAATTCTGTCCATTATAATGATTTTAAATCCTCTGCGAATAATCTTTCCATTGATTTTGTGCAACTTCCCTTTGATCATCCGGTGTATATCTTATATTCTTCCGGGACCACAGGAGCCCCCAAATGTATAGTCCATGGGGCCGGGGGAACCCTAATCCAACATTTAAAAGAGTTGTTGCTTCATAGCGATTTAAAGAAAGATGATACTATTTTTTATTTTACTACGTGTGGATGGATGATGTGGAATTGGCTGGTTAGTGCCTTGGCAGTGGGATCCACCGTTTTCCTTTTTGACGGTTCTCCCTTTTATCCTGATGCAGAAGCTATGATGAGGTATACAGAAGAATATGGAATAAATATTTTTGGTGCCAGTGCTCGTTATTATGCTGCATTGGAGCAGGCTGATGTTAAGCCACGAGAAACGCGGAATATTGATCATTTGAAAGCAGTATTGTCAACAGGTTCACCACTTACACTCGAAAGTTTCAAGTACATCTATCGAGATGTTAAAGAAGATCTCTGTCTTTCATCTATATCCGGCGGTACTGATATAGTGTCATGTTTCGCCCTGGGATGCCCAACTTTGCCAGTTTATCCTGAGGAATTACAGTGTAGAGGATTGGGTATGAAAGTAGAAGCTTATGATGAGTATGGCAATTCCGTGACTAATGAAAAAGGAGAGTTGGTTTGCACCAAGCCTTTTCCATCAATGCCCGTATATTTTTGGAAAGATGAAGGTAATAAAAAATACCTCTCAGCTTATTTTGAAAAATTCCCGGGTATATGGGCTCATGGCGATTATGTCAAAATTACTGATAATGGTGGTTTGATTATATATGGGCGTTCGGATGCCACATTAAACCCGGGAGGGGTCAGAATAGGAACTGCTGAGATATATAAGCAGGTAGAAACAGTTCCCGAAGTGGTAGATAGCCTTGTAGTTGGTCAAAACTGGGATGCTGACGAGAGGGTTATTTTATTCGTAAAACTTGCTGAAGGCGTAAATTTTGATGAAGATTTGGATAAGAAAATTAAAAAAACAATTCGCCAAAATACCACCCCCAGGCATGTTCCAGCCAAGGTAATACCTATAAAAGATATCCCTTATACTATAAATGGAAAGAAAGTTGAAATAGCTGTCCGCCAAGTAATTCATGGTGAAGACGTAAAAAACAAAGAAGCACTGGCTAATCCTGAATCGCTAGATAATTATAAAAACATTTCTGAGCTACAGGAGTAAAATCAATGTAAAATTTAAAAATAATTATCATGGAGAGGGGTAATTAAATGGATTTTAATTTATGCGAAGAACATCAGATGATAAAGAAAATGGTCCAGGACTTTGCCCGCAATGAGATAGCACCGGTAGCTGAAGATTTGGAACGGGCTGAAAAATTCCCCCAAGAATTATTTAATAAAATGGGAGAGCTTGATCTATTTGCCCTGCCCTTCAGCGAAGAGTATGGAGGAACAGGCGATGGTTACCTTGCCTACGCTATTGCTGTAGAAGAGGTTTCCAAAGTCTCTGCTTCTTTAGGAATTACTTATGCGGCTCACTGCTCAATTGGCAGTGGGCCCATTTATTTATTTGGCAGTGAAGAACAAAAAAAAGAGTGGATACCGCAACTGGCCAGTGGTGAGGCTATAGCTGCTTTTGGCCTGACAGAACCTGACGCAGGCTCCGATGCCAGTTCTACCAGGACTACTGCTGTTCTTGAAGGTAATGAGTGGGTTTTAAATGGTACCAAGTGTTTTATTACCAATGCTTCAGTTGCCAATGTAGCAGTAATTACAGCTGTCACAGACCCCGGAAAGGGAAATAAAGGGATAAGTGCTTTTTTAGTACCTACCGGAACTCCCGGTTATGGAGTCTCCCAAACTTATGACAAAATGGGTCTTAAAGCATCGGATACAGCCGAAATAGTTTTAAACGATGTGAAAATACCGGAATCGAATCTACTGGGGAACAGAGGAGAAGGATTCAAACAGTTTTTAAAAGTGCTCGATGGGGGACGAATAAGCATTGGAGCTCTATCTGTTGGGATCGCTTCTGCATGCCTGGAAGCTTCCCTGGAGTATGCCAGGCAAAGGACTCAATTCGGCCAGCCCATAAGCAAATTTCAAGCTATTCAGTTTAAATTGGCTGATATGTTTATGGAATTAGAATTTGCCCGTTTGATGGTTCATAAAGCAGCCTGGTTAAAAGATAACTCACAAGATTTTACTAAAGAAGCAGCCATGGCTAAATTATTTGCATCCGAAACTGCTGTAAAAGCTGCTTTAGAAGCTATTCAAATATTTGGCGGCTATGGGTACATGAAGGATTATCCTGTGGAGAGATATTTAAGAGATGCAAAGCTAATGGAAATAGGAGAAGGAACTTCCGAAATTCAACGCCTGGTGATAGCTCGCCAACTGGGTTGTTAGATTACAATTTATCAACACAGCATATAAAACGATCTTGTCTGAAGGTTGATGTTAAATTTTTTTTAAAAGTTTTTAGGGGCTAATAGGGAAATTTTTTAAGTTACATAAAAAGGATTACTACATCACCTGGAGAATAGTTTATAATAATGATAATTATAAATATTAACTTTCAAGCAAGGGGGAAAGCGTGTTGAAAAGATTTGTTCTTCCGGCATTGTTGTTTTTGTTTGCAGGAGCAATTTTTTTAGGCGGTTGCATTGATGGTCAAATGAGTGTTTCTTTTAATTTAGATGGTAGTGCTGATGTAGAATTTAAATTGTTAGCTGATCCCTTTGTGGCCAGTATGGCCGGGGATGGCTTTCAGGAATTACAACAAGGTCTGGAAGAAGACGGATTTACCCTGGAAGATCATGAAGAAGAAGGTAAACAAGGCTTCATAGCTAATCTTCATGTGGACGATGCCCAGGATTTAAGTGAGATGACTTTTTTAGGAGAAATAGACCCCCCTGAATTGGAAGTAGAAGAAAGTTTGCTATTTACAACCTATACTTTTGAGCACACTTTCCAGATGGATGATATGGATATAGGTGGCGATGCTGTCGGCGGTTTTAATATGGACACCCTGGGGCCAGATGTTGCTGATATGCAATTTGTTTTAGAATTTCCTATTAGCCCCCTTGAACACAATGCAGATGCAGTTTCAGAAGATGGTAGAACCTTATTTTGGAATATGGCTTTGGGAGAGCCAAATGAAGTTGCGGTTGCAGTAAATGTTCCTAATATTCCTGCACTGGTTATACTTTTTGTTATAGTAATAGGGGTTATTGTAGGTGCAATTATAACTATAAAACGAGTCAGGGGTAATAAACAGAACAATACCCAGAAAAAAACGACTTCCTAAATACGGCAGGAGGTTCCCCGGGTTGGAAACTATATACGGTTCTCTAGAGAGAATTACCTTTTATAACGAGGAAAATCATTTTATTGTTGCTAAACTTAAAGAAAAAAGAAAACGCGATCTTACCACTATAGTAGGTAATTTAGCCGGCCTTAATCCCGGTGTTTACTTAAAACTGGAAGGAAAATGGGTGTTAAATCCCAAGTATGGGGAGCAATTTGAAGTAGAGCGTTATGAAACTTTAGTTCCGGCTACGGCAAAAGGCATTGAAAAATATCTTGGATCGGGGCTTATTAAAGGAATCGGCCCCAAGATGGCCAGTCGGATGGTAAAAGTATTTGGAGAAAACACCATTGATGTTATTGAGAGCGCTCCTCATAAATTATCCCAGGTTGAAGGAATTGGGCCTAAAAGAATTGAGATGATTAGTAATGCCTGGGAAGAGCAGAAACATATCAAAGATATAATGCTTTTTTTACAAGAAAATGGAGTTAGCGCAGCTTATTCAGCCAAAATATTTAAAACATATGGAGAGGACTCCATTAAAGTAGTCTCCGAAAACCCCTACCGGCTTGCTTCAGATATACGCGGAATTGGATTTGTTATTGCTGATAAAATTGCTCAAAAGATGGGCTTTGGATCTGAATCGTTACCCAGGATTAAAGAAGGTATTCTCTACGTTTTAGACAATTTAGTTAATGAAGGACATATTTATTATCCATATGAGCCTCTAACGGATAAAGCAGCGGAAATGCTCCAGGTAAGTAAAGAAAAAGTTTCCAAAGCTATTGCGGAGCTATTTGAGGAAGAAAGAATTATTATAGAAGATCTGGTTTCCGATGAGAAGGGGACAGAAGAGCTTGCAAATCAGAAGGCAGTTTATAAACCTCCTTTTTATATAGCTGAAGTGAATATGGCCCAGAGGCTAAAAAAATTACGCGATGAACAATCGCTGGTAAGTCATTTTGATTTGGAAAATGTTATTGAAAGAATAGAACGAAAATTAAGTATAAAGCTTGCTCCCAAACAAAAAGAAGCTATTTTGCTGGCTATTCAAAATAAAGTAATGGTTATCACAGGGGGGCCAGGAACAGGAAAAACTACAATAATAAAATCCATAATTTATATATACAGGGAAATGGGATTGAAAGTTTTACTGGCTGCCCCAACCGGGAGAGCGGCCAAACGTATGCAAGAAGCTACTGGATTTGAAGCAAAAACCATCCATCGTTTGCTAGAATACAGTCCCCAAAATGGAGGTTTTCAAAGAAACCAGGAAAACCCCTTAAACGCTGATGTGGTTATTGTTGATGAAGCTTCCATGATCGACACATTATTAATGTACAACCTGGTTAAGGCTATACCCACTGAAGCTACTTTTATTATGGTGGGCGATGTTTTTCAATTGCCCTCAGTTGGGCCTGGCAATGTATTACGCGATATTATTGACTCCAAAGTTTTTGAGGTTGTTACATTAACTGAAATATTCCGACAATCAAGAGAAAGTAAAATAGTTTTAAATGCTCATCGTATTAATAATGGAGAATTTCCTGACATTCGGCGCCCCCCTCAAGGAAAACTTTCCGATTTCTATTTTATGGAGGAAGAAGACCCCGAGCAGGTTGTCGAGAAAATTTGCCGGTTATGCAAATATCATATACCCAGAAGGTTTAATTATGACCCATTAAGGGATATTCAAGTGCTTACTCCCATGCACAGAGGGAAAATGGGTGTGGCTAATTTGAATAATGAGCTGCAGAATAATTTAAATAATGCCAGAGGCGGAATTAGTCATGGAAGCAGGACTTTTAATATAAATGACAAAGTAATGCAGTTGGAAAATAATTATGATAAAGAAGTATACAATGGAGATATTGGCTTTATCAGTGTAATAAATCAAGAAGATCGAGAGGTGTTAATTGATTTTGATAATAGAAGGATCAAGTATGATATACTGGAATTAGATGAATTGGCTCTAGCATACGCTGTCTCAGTTCATAAATCCCAGGGGAGTGAATATCCGGTAGTCATAATTCCAGTTATGACCCAGCATTATATATTATTGCAAAGAAATCTGATCTATACCGGAATTACTAGAGGCAAAAAAATGGTCATCCTTATTGGAACCAAAAAAGCTTTGGGGATGGCAATAAGTAACAACAAACCTTTAGAGAGATTTACAAGATTAAAAGAAAGATTGGCAGATTTGAGCTCTACTACAGCAAAAATGCATCAGGCAGAAAGGAGTTAAATATGTCTCTGCGGGTAAAAAAGTATGGTGGCAGTTCTGTGGCAACAATTAATCACATTAAAACAATTGCACAAGAAATAGCAAAGGAAAAAGAGCAAGGCTATAATATTGTTGTAGTAGTTTCAGCCATGTCAGGAGAGACTGATCACCTTTTGGAATTATCATCTTCCCTTTATGAATCTCCTCCTCCTGCGAGGGAGCAGGATGCTATAGTAGCAACTGGTGAACAGAAGAGCAGTGCTTTAATGGCAATTGCTTTGGAAGGATTAGGATGCCCTGCTTGTTCTTTTCAGGGATGGCAACTCCCCATGACTACGGATAGTACTCATTCAAAGGCTCGCATCCAGCAAATTCAAAAAGAGAATATTTTAAAAGTTTTAGATGAAGGCAAAGTTGTAGTTGTCGCAGGCTTTCAGGGAATTAGTGAAAAAGGAGAAGTAACCACTCTGGGAAGAGGGGGGTCAGATACCACAGCAGTTGCAATTGCTGCAACATTAGGAGCAGATGCATGTGAAATATATACAGATGTAGATGGGGTATATACTGCAGACCCTAATATTTGTTCCAGGGCCTGCCATTTAAAGACAGTTACTTATGAAGAAATGCTAGAGTTATCTGGTCTGGGGGCCAAGGTGTTACAAATAAGAGCTGTGGAATTGGCTCGTAAATATAAGGTTCCTTTACTGATCAAATCTTCTTTTGGTGGAGAAAGGTATACTTGGATTAAAGAGGAGGAGGGGGAATTAGATATGGAAGATGCTGTTATTTCAGGAGTCACCTTGGAGCGAAATGAAGCCAAAATAGCTGTAATGGAAGTTCCTGACAAACCAGGAATAGCTTACAGAGTTATTTCGCCTCTTGCCGAAGCTGAAATTAATGTGGATATGATTTTGCAAAATGTAAGTATTGAAGGTAAAACAGATTTAACTTTTACTGTGCCTTCTACCGAACTGAGCCGGTCCCGTAATTTAATAGAACAAATAGGCGAAGAAATCGGTATTGGCGGCGTACGTACTAATGACTCTATAGCTAAAGTTTCCATAGTAGGAACAGGTATGAAAAACCACCCCGGGGTGGCTGCTAAAATGTTTGAAACTCTTGCAGCTGAAAACATAAACATTCAGATGATCAGCACTTCTGAAATTAGAATTTCTTGTGTTGTTGACGCCAAGTACGGTGAACTGGCTGTAAGGGTTCTTCACGATGCTTTTGGTTTAGACTCATAATTATTTTAAACAAATTATTTAGAAAAGAGAGGATTGAGCAATATGCACAAACTTTTTACACCTAACTACATAGGGCCTTTGGAAGTTAAGAACAGGATAGTAATGCCAGCAATGCACATGAATTTTACTCCAGATGGTGAAATTAATGACAAGACATTGAATTTTTATGCAGAAAGAGCTCGGGGAGGAGCAGGCTTAATTATTGTGGGTGGTTGCGCTATTGATGATGTAGGATCCGGACCCATGATGATAAATGTAAGTGATCGTAAATACCTAGATGGTTTAAAAAAATTAACAAGTACGGTAAAAAAAGAAGGCGCCAATATCGCAGCTCAGTTGTATCAAGCAGGCAGGTATGCTCATTCAGCATTCAGTGGAAAACAACCAGTGGCTCCATCGCCGATAGCTTCCCGTTTAACCAAAGAAGAACCACGTGAATTAAGTATAGACGAGATAAAAGAATTACAGGATACATTTGCTAATGCAGCCTCAATAGTGAAAGAAGCTGGATTTGATGCTGTTGAGATAATAGGTAGCGCAGGTTATGTTATATCTCAATTTCTATCTCCTATAACAAACCATCGTGAAGATGAGTATGGCGGAAGTTTTGAAAATAGAATGCGTTTTGGTATAGAAGTAGTAGAAAAAGTAAGAGAAGCAGTAGGAAGGGATTACCCCATAATTTTCAGAATCGGGGGCAATGATTTTATGTCCGGAAGTAATACTAATGTAGAAATTACTGAATTCTGTCGCCGTCTTGATGAAACCGGCATTGAAGCTTTAAATGTAACTGGAGGATGGCACGAAACCAGGGTGCCTCAATTAACAATGCAGGTGCCTCCTGGCACTTATGTGTATCTGGCTGAAAATATTAAGCGAAATGTTACTACCCCAGTAATTGCCTGTAACCGCATAAACGATGCTCACTTAGCTGATAAAATATTATCAGAAGGAAGAGCGGATTTTGTAGGAGTAGCCAGGGGAATGATTGCTGACCCTGAATTTCCTCTCAAAGCCCAAAACGGGGAATCACATCGAATTCGCAAATGCATAGGATGTAATCAAGGTTGCCTTGACAATGTTTTTAGTTTACAGCCTGTTAATTGCCTTGTAAACGCCAGAGCCGGCAGAGAAAATGAGGTTGCCATTCAGCCTGCTGAGAAAGCAAAACGAGTGCTGGTAATAGGCGGAGGCGTAGCCGGAATGGAAGCAGCAAGAGTTACGGCTATGCGTGGACATGAAGTATCACTTTGGGAAAAAGACGAAGAATTGGGAGGCCAAATACATCTAGCAGCAATGCCTCCAGGTCGTTCTGATTTTCTACATTTATACGAGTACCTTGCTGAAGAATTGCAAGAGTTGAAAGTTGATGTAACCCTCAGTTGCGAGGCTACTCCCGAAAAGGTAAACAAGGGCAACTTTGATGTAGTAATTACAGCCACAGGAGCCAAACCATTAAAACCCGATATACCTGGAATTAATAATGATAACGTAGTTACTGCCTGGGATATCCTGGCTGGCAAAGAATTAGCGGGTGATAGCCCCATAGTTATAGGTGGTGGTGCGGTAGGTATTGAAACATCTCTTTATTTGGCTGATCAAGGAGCTTTATCTGCAGAGTCTTTGAAGTTCCTCTTTTTACGTGATGCCGAGAACGTAGATGTATTAAAAGAACTAGCCTCCAGGGGACATAAGAATATAACTATGATTGAAATGTTGAAAAAAATCGGTCAGGATATTGGCCTCTCAACCAGATGGACATTGGTTGATGAACTGCGCCGAAGTGGGGTAAGTGTACTAAAAAATACAACGGTAAATGAGATAACTGCTGAGGGTGTTATTGTGGAAGAAGAAAGTGGCCCCAAAGAGATAAAAGGAGATACAGTTATCTTGGCCTTAGGCTCATGTTCGGAAAATCTTCTGCACGAAAATTTGCAGAAAGAATTTAATGGGGAGTTATATTTAATAGGAGATGCTTATAAACCTCAAAAGGCATTAGAAGCTATTCATAGCGCTTTTGATGTGGGCTTAAAAATATAGGTTTATGGAAAAAATTATGTCAGTTAAATCTTTTTCAAGGAGTTTATTATATGAGCAGAAAAGAGTATTCAGTTATTGATGAGACACCTATTGTGGATTTCTTATTTTTTCCACAAAAAAGATATCTGCCCGGACCAAACAATTCAGAAGACTTTACATTTACAGTAGAAGAAGGTATTGATATAAATTGCAGGCTTTATTATGTTGATTATAAGTCACCATGGGTATTATATTTTCACGGAAATGGGGAGGTAGTAAGTGATTATAATTATATAGCGCCTTTATACAACCAGATAGGGATTAATTTGCTAGTTGCCGATTACCGGGGTTATGGTAAAAGTAGTGGGAACCCTTCACTTACTGCTTTGTTAGATGATTCTCACGTTATATTTAAAAAGAGCAGGGAAGAAATGAGCAAGAGGGGCGCGCCCGATCTGCCGTATATTATGGGACGTTCTTTGGGAAGTATTGCTGCCATAGAATTAGCTTCTAATTATCCAGAGGATGTTAACGGCTTGATAATTGAAAGTGGTTTTTTAAGCCCTTCCAGATTGTTGGGGCACCTGGGGTTACCTACATTTGGGCTTGATTTTAGCAGCCTGGAAGAAGTATCTCACGAAAAGGTCAGAAAAATAAGCATTCCATCATTAATTATTCACGGGGAAAATGATTCTCTGGTCCCCTTGCAGGAGGGGAAAGATATTTATAAATATCTAGGGAGCGATGTTAAAGATCTGGTCATTATTTCCGGGGCTGAACATAATGATATAATGTTTGTAGATCAAAACAAATATTTTGACGCCATTAAGAAATTTGTAGACGCAACTTATTTTAATAAACAAGGAGATTAAAGAATCATGGAAGACTTCAACTCTCCGGAAAAAGATGTTACTAATTTTAATAATGAGGAAAATATTAATGGGCTTAATGAAGAAAATGTTGAAAATATTGAAGATGAGGCAGAAACAGATGAAGAAGTTGGTAGTTGTGTCTATTTAAGTTCTGGTGTATTTGAATTTATTGATGAATACGTTAAAAATGATACTTCTCAAGAATTGGGAGGTTTCCTGTTAGGGTATTATCAAGGTGATAAGAATAATTTTTCGGTCTGGATAGAGGGAGCTGTAGAAGCGGCTTATACAGAGCCAAGCAGAAGTGGTTTAAAATTTAGCCATCGTACCTGGGAAATATTAGCGGAAGAAAGGGATAAACATTATCCTGATTGTTATATAGTCGGATGGTTCCATTCTCATCCTGGATTGGGAACATATCTAACCAAGCACGATCTTTTTATTCACGAGATGTTTTTTAGTTCTTATTGGCAAGTCTCATATGTGATAGACCCTTTACTCCGGGAACATGCATTTTACGGATGGGACCATAATTATGAAATTTCTCCTATTTCATTTAAAATGGAAGGGGAGCCTCTGTATATTGCTTTATCCAGGAAGGAGAAAGAAAAAATGAGGAAGGATGTTAAAAAAAGAAAAAAAAGCAAGAGTGGTCTAGCAGGTGTTGGCATAACTGCAGCTATATTTATAATATTGATTTTTGCCCTGGCTTTTTTAAACCAGCAGTTTATTATCTCTCCGTTACAGGACGAAATAAATGAACTAGAAACAGAATTAGAAAACAAAGAAGAAACAATTCTTGAATTGGAAGCAGAAATAGAAGAAGCATTATCAGGCGAAGAGGATGATGGCATATCTGATGAACCTGAAGGAGCCCCGGAAACTGAAGAAAATGAATTAAGTGCTGAGGAAAATGACGTTACTACACATACTGTTGAAAGTGATGATTCCCTTTTTTCTATATGCGAGGAATACTATGGAGATGGAACTCTTTTCGAAGAACTTGCTGATTATAATAATCTCCCTGATGCCAGGAATGTGGAAACTGGAACGGTAATAGAAATCCCCGAAGATCTTGGTGAGTAGGAAAACGGATAAAAAAACATTACAGCACTTTTACGTGCTGTAATGTTTTTTACTTTAGAAATTCCTTGTTATAGATGCAAATCTGAAAAAGATTATTCCTCAGAAGATTCTTCTCCAGTTAGTCCTTCACTAATTGCATTATTAATGTCTTGCATCACTTGATTAAATTGTTCTTGAGCTTTTATAAAAGATTGGATGGTCAAGTTGTTTTGCATCTTATCTTTTAAATCGTTGAACTGAGAAATCTGTTCAGAACTCGGCTCAACGCCTGATTGCTGGGCAAAGTTAATTTGTTCTTGAACTTCGTTAATTTGTTCAATAATTTGTGATGCAGCTTCGTCAGCCTTGATATTTTCGTTAGCCTTTTCTAACTCAAGATATTCAGAAGTTTCTCTGATCACTCTGCCCAGTTCTTTCGCTTTTTCAATAGCATTGTTCATAGATTAATACCTCCAAGTTGTTTTAATGTACTCCTAAATCGCATCTTTCTGGAAAAGGTGCAAAATATCCTTCTTCTAATAATTATTTTTTACTTTTTTTTATATTATATTTTCATTTTAAAAATTTACTTGCAGGTAAGTATAAATTAGTGTTGAATTGCTTAATTAAATAATTATAAAAATAAGCCAGAGAACTATTTGGAGGAGGCAACCACATTGAGTTTAGAAACAATTCCAGGAGGAGAACCTTTTTTTTATAAACGGGGAGAAGTAGGTTGCTTATTGATACATGGTTTTACAGGAACTCCATCTTCAATGCAACCTATGGGAGAATATCTGGCAGATAATAATATAACAACTTTGGGAGTTAGGCTTAAAGGTCACGGAACCAGCGTAGAAGACTTACATAAATGCAATTATAAAGATTGGATAGCTTCCGCTGAGCAAGGCTTGTGGGATTTAAAAAAATACTGTCAACACATTTTTGTAGCTGGGCTTTCTATGGGAGGAGCCCTATCTTTACACTTGGCTCATCTATATCCTGTGGAAATTAAGGGAGTGGCAACTATTTGTGCGCCGGTTCTTATTACAGATAAAAAAATGCTGCTTACTCCCTTTCTTAAACACCTCATTAAGACAATACCTTCTATCGGAGGAAATCTCAAGGATCCTGAAGCTGAAGAGATAACTTACGATAAAACTTCAGTTCCGGCGGTACATGAACTTATGAAATTATTGAAGATGGTCAAATCCGAACTTCCTTCTATCAAACAACCTGCTGTAATTTTCGCTTCCCGTGAAGATGCAGTAGTTTCTCCTCGCAATGCGCCTTATATTTTAAACCACCTGGGTTCAGAAAACAAAGAACTTATATGGCTTGACAATTCATATCATGTAGCTACCCTGGATTTCGATAAAGAATTAATCTTCCAAAAGACACTGGACTTTATAGAAAGCAATTATAAGGAATTAGCTGCCCGGTCTTAGATTAGATCCGCCAAGAAGTAGTTTCTCAAAAGCAGGTATCTTGCATGAAAATATTACTTGTGTTAGACTTCATATGGGCATTTGTTTTTTGGGCAAAAAGAGTGGGGTTTTCCCACTCTTTCGTATTGAGGGAGTCAGTTTATATGAACAGGAGGTTGTTTAATGAGCAATAAGAACAGAATTGTTTCTGAAGTTGAAACAATGATTGCTCCTATTATAGATAGTATGGGAATGGAACTAGTGGATGTTGAGTGGAAGCAGCAGTCAGGAAATTGGAACTTATGTATTTATATTGATAAACCCGGAGGAATTACTTTGGATGATTGCGAAGCTGTAACTTACGAACTGTCAGATTTACTTGATCGTTCTGATTTAATCAATCATAAATACATGCTGGAAGTTTCTTCTCCAGGTTTAGAAAGACCACTTAAGAAAAAAGAGGATTTTGAACGTTTTACCGGCAATTCAGTTTACATAATTACCGGGGAGCCAATACAGGAACAAAAAAAATTTAAAGGAAAATTAAAAGGAATAGATGAAGAAGGGTGTATAGTAATTCAAAAAGATAAGAAAGCGAAAGAAACAAAGATACCATTTGATAAAATCCAGCAGGCTAATTTGAGGTACGAGCCAGAGGGTAAAAATAAGAAAGGAGGAATGAAATAAAGGTGAATGAGGATCTCTTAGGTGCACTTGATTCTATAGAAAAGGAGCGCGGTATTAATAAAGAAACACTCTTTGAGGCTATTGAAGTAGCTCTTATATCAGCTTACAAACGTAATTTTAATCATGCTACTAATGCCAGAGTAGAAATTGATAGGGAAACCGGTAAGATTAAAGTATTCAGAAGTTATGAGGTAGTAGAGGAAGTATCTAACAAAAATCTGGAGATGGATTTGGAGCAGGCCAGGGAGATAGATTCCAATGTGGAGATTGGAGATAATGTGGAGTTAGAAGTTACTCCTAAAGATTTTGGTAGGATAGCTGCTCAAACTGCCAAACAAGTAGTAATACAACGTATTCGTGAAGCAGAGAGGGAGATAGTATACGATGATTATGTAGATAAAATTGAAGAAGTGGTTACAGGAGTGGTGCAAAGGTTAGAGCAAAAGAATGTTTTTATCGATTTGGGCAAAGCCGAAGCAATATTACCTCCAGAAGAACAAATACCATACGAAAGATATCGTCAAGGAGAAAGAATAAAAGTATTTATCGTAGATGTGCAAAAAACAACCAAAGGGCCTCAGATAATAGTATCTCGCGCTCATTCCGGTTTGCTCAAGCGCTTGTTTGAGATGGAGGTTCCTGAAATTAGTGACGGAATCATAGAAGTAAAGTCAGCAGCCAGGGAAGCAGGTCACCGTTCTAAAATTGCGGTTTATTCCTCTAATACAGATATTGATCCTGTAGGTGCTTGTGTAGGCCCTAAAGGGAGCAGGGTGCAAGCAATTACTAATGAATTAAGAGGGGAAAAGATTGATATTATAAATTGGAATGAAATACCAGAAGGTTTTATAATTAATGCCTTGAGTCCGGCTAAAGTTAGCAGAGTAACTGCGGATATAGAAAGTAAAGAAGCCCGAGTTCTCGTACCAGATGACCAATTGTCTTTAGCTATTGGGCGAGAAGGGCAAAATGCACGATTAGCTGCTAAAATTACTGGCTGGAAAATAGACATTGTTAGTGAATCTCAACTTGAAGAAAATGAGGAGTTAATCCCTTTTATTCCTGAAACAAAAGAAGAACAAAATGATACGGAAAAAGTTGATGAAGATGTAGATAGTGCTGAAACCGAAAAAGAAGAAATACCAGATGATGACGAAATAACTGAAAAGGAGGAAAAAGACATTGACCCGTCCTCGTAAAATTCCTCTTCGGGTCTGTGTGGGATGTCGTGAAAAAAAGTCCAAAAAAGAGTTAGTTAGAATAGTCAAGACTCCTGAAAATTTAGTGGAATTAGATTCAACGGGAAAAAAGTCCGGTAGGGGAGTTTATATTTGTCCGAACAGGGAATGCTTGCGAAATGCTTCAAAAGGCAACCGTCTGGAGAAGAATTTAAAAAGCCGTATTCCACCGGAAATATTAGAAAAACTACACACTGACATAGAAGCTATGAAATAATTGATGAATGTGCAGGGTGGCAAAACGTAATGGGGGTGATTGAATGGCCAAAAAAGTAAGAGTGCATGAACTGGCCAAAGAGCTGGGCACTACAAGCAAAAGACTAATTCAAGTGCTAGAAGAAATGGAAGTGCCCATAAAAAATCATATGAGTACTGTAGATGAAGATACAGCTCAAAAAGTTATTTCTCAATTAACAGGTAAAAAGGAAGACAAAAAAGAAGCAACAACAAAAGAAAAAGAAGAAGAAAAAAAGGAAAAACAAAAATCTGATAAAACACAAAAACATAAAATAGAACAAGCTCCCCAAGCAGAAACAAGCACTGCTGTTAAAGGTGCTGTAAAAGGTGCTACTACAAGTGGGAAAAAGTATAAAAAATCCCAGGCCAGAAAAAAAAGACAAAAAAGCGAAGAAGAAGAAACATCTTCACGCAAAGTGGTATTAGAAGGAAGAATCACTGTAGGTGAATTTGCTTCTAAATTAGAAGATTCTTCCGCTAATGTTCTTGCACTTCTTTTGGATCTGGGGATAGTTTCTAATATCAATCAGGAACTTTCTCATGAAGTTATAGAGCTTCTAGCTGATGAATATGGTGTAGAAATTATTTATAAAAAAGATCCTGCTGAAGAAGAGCTGAGTGGCTATGATGAAGATACAGATGAAGAAGAACTGGAAGAACGCCACCCTGTTGTTACTGTTTTAGGACATGTGGATCACGGGAAAACTTCTTTGTTAGATCATATTCGCAAGTCAAATGTTACTGAAAGTGAAGCAGGAGGCATTACACAGCATATAGGAGCATATACAGTATATAATGATGATAGAGGCATTGTATTCTTGGATACTCCAGGCCATGAAGCATTTACTGCTATGAGGGCCAGAGGTGCTCAGGCAACTGACATCGCTATACTTGTTGTTGCAGCTGATGATGGGGTTATGCCGCAAACAGTAGAGGCTATAAACCACGTTAAAGCTGCTGAGGTTAATTTAATTGTTGCTATAAACAAAATAGATAAGAAAAATGCTAATGTAGAAAGAGTAAAGCAACAATTGACAGAGCAAGGGCTTATCCCCGAAGAATGGGGTGGAGACACCATATGTGTTCCAGTTAGTTCACTGACAGGAGAAGGGATAGATGAATTACTGGAAATGATTACGCTACTGGCAGAACTAAATGATTATAAGACCAACCCTTATAAATTAGCTAAGGGAATCGTTATTGAGGCAAAATTGGACAAAGGAAGAGGACCCGTAGCTACCATTCTAGTTCAAGATGGAAAATTAAAAGTGGGAGAACCCGTGCTTTGTGGTACCGTCTATGGGAAAATAAGAGCAATGATAAATGAGAATGGAGAAAGGGTAAGTGAAGCAGATTCAAGAACACCAGTGGAAATAGTAGGTTTAAGCGATGTTCCGGAAGCCGGAGATCGAGTGCAAGTAGTAAGTGATGAAAAATTTGCTCGTAATCTTGCAGAAAAGAGGTCGGATAAAGTTAAAGAAGCTGCCCGGCAGACTCAGCGTGTAACCTTTGATGACCTTTTTGATCAAATCAAGAAAGGTGAAGTGAAAGATCTTAATTTGATTATCAAAGGAGATGTTCAAGGATCATTGGAAGCTTTGCAAGATTCTTTGATGAAATTGAGTATAGAAGAAGTAAAAATAAAAATAATACACAGTGGAGTTGGAGCCATAACCGAATCTGATGTTATGCTTGCTGCAGCTTCTAATGCAGCAATTATAGGATTTAATGTAAGACCTGATATAAAAGCTCGGAAAATGGCTGAAAATGAAAAAGTAGACATACGTTGTTATCGAGTCATTTATGAAGTTTTAGAAGATGTAAAGGCAGCTATTAGCGGCATGTTGGAGCCTGAATATGAAGAGGTTGTACAGGGAGTTGCCGAAGTAAGGCAAGTTTTTAAATCTTCAAAAGTAGGTAATATTGCCGGGTGTTATGTGACTGATGGAAGAATTCTGAGGAACAGCAATATAAGGGTTATTAGAGACGGGAAAACTGTCCATGAAGGCAAAATATCTTCTTTAAAGCGTTATAAAGATGATGTGAAAGAAGTTGCAACCGGTTATGAATGCGGCATTCTTGTGGAAAATTTCAATGATGTTCAAGAAGGAGATTTGCTTGAATCTTATACTATGGAAGAAGTTAAGCCTGTTTAATATATAAAAAATAGGCATGGACGCAAGGAGGGACATTAATGAGTAATCAACGGTTATATCGCGTAGCCGGTCAAATAAAAAAAGAAATTAGTGAAATTATACGTGATGAAGTAAAAGATCCCAGAGTAATACCAGCGAAAACAACTATAACTGAAGTAAGGGTTTCGCGTGATTTGAGCCATGCTTGGGTTTATGTAAGTATATTGGAAGATGTTGAAGGAGAAAAAGATGCCGTTATAGAGGCTTTAGGAAAAGCAACAGGTTTTATCAGAACTGAGGTAGGTAAAAGAGTTCGCTTGCGGCATATTCCAGAGCTTCATTTTATTTCAGACCAGTCAATTGAATACGGCTCTCATATTGATAAGGTTTTAAAATCTATACTGCCTGAAGAGGAAAGCAAAGATGGTTATGAATAATAATGAAGTAATTGAACTTTTAAAAACTAAAAAATCTTTTCATATAGTATCTCATTATAATCCCGACGGAGATAGTATAGGGTCAGCATTAGCTCTTGGGACAGTGCTTAAATATGATGATAAACATGTGGAAGTTTTTTGTCTGGATCCTGTTCCTGAAAAATACACCTTTTTAACCAATTCAAGCAACGTTCTTAACGACCTTTCAGAAATAGATCCCTCCGGTGTGATTTTGGTGGTACTAGATTGTAGTGATATTTCCAGAACAGGCCTTACCGAGGAACATATAGATAATTATGACCTCGTTATAAATATAGATCATCATAAGACAAATGAATATTTTGGAGATATAAACCTGGTGGTTCCAGAAGCTTCTGCAACTGGAGAAATCATATTTGAAATAATCAAACAAGGGAATTTGTTACTTAACTTTGAAATAGCCCAGGCTTTATATGTAGCTATTTCTACAGATACCGGTTCTTTTAAATTTGAAAATACAACTTCTCATACTCATGAAGTAATTGCCGAGATAATGAAATATGATATTAAACACTCCCAAATTGCCCAACAGGTATTTGAGGAAAAACCACTGCCTTATTTCTTTTTGCTCAAAAATGCATTATCCTCTCTGGAGTTCTGGCATGGGGGCAAAGTTTCATGTATAACAGTCAGCAAAGAGCTTCTAAATCAGATTGGCGCAAATTTGGAAATGCTGGATGGAATAGTTAACTACGCAAAAAATATAGATACAGTTGAGATAGGCATCCTTTTTTATATTGCTGATAAAAATGAAGTGAAAGTTGGTATGCGTAGTAAAAATGTAGATATTAGCATTATAGCGGAGCGCTTTAATGGTGGTGGACATGCAAGAGCAGCTGGGTTTCGTGCTATGAAAAATTATCCTGATGTGAAAGCTACAACTATTCAAGCAGCTTCTGAGCTTATTGATGAATATTACAATGGAAATAAAAAGTCTTAAAAAATAATGGATTAAATGGTGGTTTTTGGTGAATTCAATAATTAATATCTTAAAACCAGCAGGAATGACATCTCATGATGTAGTCTCCTATGTTCGCAAACAACTTCCGGGAATTAAAGTTGGCCACACTGGAACTCTGGATCCAGCTGCTGCTGGTGTATTGCCTTTATGCCTGGGAAAAGCAACAAGGCTTTCTTCTTTTCTTATGGAAGGGGTGAAAGGTTACCGAGGAGAAATCACATTTGGTGTGACTACTGATACACTGGATGGTGAGGGAAAAATTTTAGAAATAAACAAAGAACATTCTATAAAATCTGCTGAAATACAAGGAGTATTACAAAAATTTGAAGGCAATATTGAGCAGGTACCTCCTATTTATTCTGCTGTAAAACATCAAGGCAAAAGATTGTATAAGCAAGCCCGAAATAATAAGAATCCTGAACCCGAACCTCGATCAGTTACTATTTATAATATACATATGGAAGAGTATATAGAAGGGGCTTTTCCCAGGATCATTTTTGATGTAAAATGCTCCCATGGAACTTATATCAGATCTTTAGCCAGGGATGTAGGAGAAATATTAGGAGTTGGTGGGCATTTATCATTTTTGGTAAGAACTTCTTCCGGATTGCTTGATTTAAATAATTCTATAACCATAGAAAATTTTCAACTTGCTATAAATAGCAATGAACTTGAGAAACTTTTAATTCCCATGGATTTTGCGGTTAGTCATTTAAAAAAAATAATTGTTCTCAATGCATATATCAATTATTTTGTCAGTGGGAACTTTGTTAAAGAAGAGCAGGTGAAAGTTGAAAGCGAAAATACTCAAAACGAACAAGAATTATGGCGAGTATATGACCAAAATGAAAAATTTTGGGGAATAGGACGCTGGCAGGCAACTGCTCAAGGATTAATGCTTAAACCTGAAAAAGTATTGAGCTGATATGGAGAGGAGATCACACTATGCAGATTATCAAAGGTTTTGAAAACATTCCTCCCTCTTATAAGGACAAGCTATATGTAGCTCTAGGTAATTTTGATGGAGTTCACAAAGGTCATCAGGAGGTTATTAAAAATACTATCAATTTGGCAGCTAACCTAAATGGTGTTAGTGCGGCTATGGTTTTTGAACCTCACCCGGCTAAAGTTATAAACCCCAAAAGTGATATTGTCTTGCTTTCCGATATCACTATGAAAGCAAAAATATTTGAATCCCTGGGTATAGAAGTTTTAGTAGTCGAAAATTTTGATGAGTATTTTGCCAGCATATCTCCTGATGATTTTGTAAATAAATATTTAAAGGAAAAGCTAAATGTAAAAGGTATAGTAACTGGCTTTGATTACACCTTTGGAAAAAAAGCAGAGGGAACAACTGAACATTTAAAAAAGTGGGGAGAGCAGAATGGTGTTAAAGTTTTAGTATGCCCCCCGGTTAAGGCACAAGGGAGAGTAGTCAGTAGTTCTGCCATTCGGAAATTAATAACAGCAGGAAAAGTAGAAGAAGCTTCTTATCTATTAAATTATTATTTTTATCGTCAGGGGAAAGTTGTTAGCGGGGATGGTCGAGGAAAGAAATTAGGCTATCCTACCGCCAATATAAAGCTGTCCCCAGATATTATCCTGCCGGCAGAGGGAGTTTATTACACAATCATTGAAAGGCAAGGCCAGCTGTTTCCAAGTGCTACTAATGTCGGGAAACGTCCCACTTTTTCTTCAAACAATTTGACAGTGGAGACAAATATCCTGGATTTTAATGAAAATATTTACGGGGAAGAATTAATAGTTTATTTCATTCAAAGAATAAGAGAAGAGAAAGCATTTAATACTACTGAGAAATTAATAGAGCAAATGTCTGAAGATATTAAGCAAACGCGCAAGCTGGCTGCTAATCCTTTAAATAATTTGCTGCCTAAAAAAAAATTAAATGAAATAATTAGTTAAATGGCGTGAAGGAAATTGATTTTGCTCATCTATTTATGATAGAATTTCATTGAATATGAACCATAAGCTAGGTTATGCGAATCCCGACGTATTACTTGGCTTATGGGGATCTATAAAAAGGGGAGGTGAGAAAGATGATAACTCAAGAAAAGAAAAAAGAGTTAATTAACAATTTTGGCCAACATGAGAATGACACCGGGTCACCTGAAGTGCAGATAGCAATTCTTACAGAGCGGATTAACTACCTTAACGAGCACTTAAAAATACACAAAAAAGACCACCATTCTCAACGCGGCCTTCTTAAGATGGTTGGTAAAAGAAGGGGGTTGTTAAATTATTTAAAAGAAAACAGCCCCGAAAGGTATCAAAACATCTTGCAGCAACTTGGCCTTAGAAAGTAGGTTACGCTAATACTTGTTTAAAATTCTCGTTAAATAAAGCGGGGTATAATACCCCGCTTTGTAAAGTTAAAGGAGGAGTGAGATATTGGAGACTTATAAAATGGATTTTTGCGGAGATGAATTGATCCTGGAAACAGGGCATCTAGCAAAACAAGCTAGTGGAGCAGTATGGGTAAAGCACGGCGAAACAGCGGTACTGGTAACTGCAACAGTATCTGATAAGCCACGCGAGGATATTGATTTTTTCCCATTGATGGTAGATTATGAAGAAAGGCAATATGCAGTAGGGCGAATTCCAGGTGGTTTTATTAAGAGGGAAGGTCGTCCCACAGAGAAAGCGACCCTTGCTGCGAGGCTTACTGATAGGCCTTTAAGACCTTTGTTCCCCGATCATTTCCGAAACTCTGTTCACATCGTAACCACAGTTATGTCGGTGGATCAAAACTGCCCACCGGAAAAACTATCTATAATCGGTGCATCTGCGGCATTGTCAATATCTAAGATACCTTTTGATGGACCCATAGCTGCAGTTACTGTTGGCATGGAGGATGGAAAGCCTGTAATAAATCCCAATGTAGAACAGCAAGAGAACAGTCATGTTAATTTGATGGTTGCCGGAAGAAAAGATTCTATTATGATGGTGGAATCTACAGCTAATGAGATTAGCGAAGAAGATTTAATGAATTGTATTGAAGCAGGCCATGAGGAAATTAAAAGAATAATAGCTCTACAAGAAGAAATGGTAGAAAAAGTAGGAGTCCCCAAGATGGAGGTTTCTGCTGCGGAAGGATTTTCCGAAGAAATTACAGAACAATTGCGTGCTGAACTTGATGAAGAAATAAATAAGGCTTTGAGAAATCCTGATAAAAAAGAAAGGGAAGCCAAGATAGATGAAGTACGTGACAATTTCATGGAAAAATATCTGGAAATTTACCCGGAAGATGAGAAAAAATTAAAGCAAGTTTTTGAATCCAAAGTTAAAGAATCTCTAAGGCATATGATTCTGCAAGAAAAAGTACGGCCAGATGGCAGGAAGCCAGATGAAATTAGAACTATTTCTTGTGAAACAGGAGTATTGCCAAGAGCACATGGATCAGCGCTATTTACCAGGGGGCAAACTCAAATACTGACTGCCTGTACACTGGGAGCTTTGCGTGAAGTGCAAATACTTGATGGCCTGGAAATTGAAGAATCAAAAAGATTTATGCATCATTACAACTTCCCTCCTTTTAGTGTGGGAGAAACAGGTTTCATGAGAGGGCCAGGCCGTAGAGAAATCGGACACGGGGCTTTAGCAGAGCATGCTTTAGAAGGCGTAATCCCTGATGAAGAAGAATTTCCGTACACCATAAGGTTGGTTTCAGAAGTTTTGGAATCAAACGGGTCTACCTCGATGGGAAGCGTTTGTGCCAGTTCTATGGCCCTTATGGATGCAGGTGTAACACTTGATAAAGCTGTTTCGGGTATTGCCATGGGAATGATCAAAGAAGGAGATCAAGTAGAAATACTATCAGATATTCAAGGTATAGAAGACTTTTTGGGAGACATGGACTTTAAAGTAGCAGGCACCCGGGAAGGAATTAATGCCTTACAACTTGACACCAAAATTCAAGGACTCCCCAGGGAAATTATGGCTCAGGCCATATCTCAAGCAATAAATGGCTATTTGTATATTATGGATAAAATGGACCAAACAATTGCCGAACCGAGAGAGGAGTTATCACCCTATGCTCCCCGGATACTTACTATGCAAATTGATGTGGACAAAATAAGAGACGTAATAGGCCCCGGAGGCAAAATAATTAACAAGATTATTAACGATACAGGTGCCGGGGTAGATATTGATCCTGACGGAAAAGTAATTATTTCTGCTGTAGATGAAAGTTCTGCATATCAGGCAATGGAAATGATAGAAAATCTGGTCAAGGAAGTAGAACCAGGAAAGACTTATCTGGGCAAAGTGACTCGGGTAGAAAAATATGGTGCTTTTGTTGAAGTTTTACCTGGTAAAGAGGGACTGGTCCATATCTCCAATCTTGATGAAGGTCATGTGAATAAAACTGAAGATGTAGTAAAGTTAGGAGACGAAGTAATGGTTAAGGTAATTGGAATAGACGACAGAGGACGCATAGATCTATCACGCAAAGAAGCCTTAGATAAACCAGGTAAGGATCAGAAACAACAAAGCCCAAAAGATTATGAAAACAAAGATAGAAATAAATTTAAATGAAAAGACGATAAGCCCAAATAATTCTCTAAACCTAATTATAAAGGTTATTAATAGGGTTTCACATTAATTAGCATAATCAGACAAGGTAGGCGCATATCTTTTTATAAAAAAGAGGTATGCGCTTTTGTGTGTACGCAAATTTAAAATATTTAATTTTATAATCCTATCTATTGCGACTTCATTAATATTTCTTGCTCTATATTTAACCATTAAAGCTGAAACATGTGATAACCCAATCTACTTTCAGGATAAGCCTCTTAAAAATGTTGCATTTAGTTTTGATGTTCCTGGTTGTGATCAAATCTTGGAGGAGTTGCTAACTACTTTGGGAGAAAAAAATATTCGAGCTACTTTTTTTATAACTGATTCGTGGCTGAAACGTAATGAAGAGCAAGCAAAAGAAATATTGTTAAAAGATCAAGAAATTGGAAAGCGCACTTCAACCTCTTTTAATTTAAAACATATTAACCAGGAAGAATTGTCCGATAAATTTAATTCCTTCAGGTTATTATGTCTAGATTTGTTGGAATATGAACCATATTTATTTCGTCCATATTCCGGTGAATATAATCAATTAACTGTTGCCACAGCAAAAGAACATAATTATCAGACTATTATGTGGTCCATTGATGCCAAAGACACACATTATGATTGCCCTGAAGATATATTGGAACAAACAAAATCGCAGATACACTATGGAGCAGTGGTGAAATTTAGTGGAAGTTCGTATCTTTCTTCTGCCCTAGAGCTATTGATACCTTACTTACAAAAAAATGGTTACGAAATTGTTCCAGTTTCAAAATTAATTAATGGTTAATAAAAATGTTGAGAGGTTAGCTATGTCAAATAATTTAATTATGGTCTTTTTTAAAAAAAACAATAAACTAGTTATTTTATCCTTATTAGGGCTAATATTAATTGTTTTAATTTTTTATTTGTGGGGTTTTGAGCTTTATTGTACTAGTAACAAAGTTAATAACAGGGTAGTGTTTTGGGAAAAAGATTTGAGCGGCTGGAACCAGGAAAATGTTGAAAAATACGTTCAGCAAATTGCTCTTAAGGAGAGGCAATTTCCCATAGATGCAAAAATTGATTATGACAATAAAGAGATTATTCCTGAAAAAGATGGTTTTTTAATAGACACCGAAGCTACTGTAGAAGCAATTATGAATGCGCCAACTCAGGAAACTGTTATGCCTGTTTATCGAAGACTTCCTGCTCGTTTAAGATGGGATGAACACCCTGCCCTGCCAGCATATAGAGGAAATCCTCATGATAATCAAGTTTCCCTAATGATAAATGTTGCCTGGGGCGAAGAATATCTGGAAAATATTTTAAAAGTATTGCAAAAACATAATATTAATGCAACATTCTTTCTTGTTGGTAAATGGGCAGAGAGTAATCCTGATTGGGTAAAAGAAATATATCTTAAAGGCCATGAATTAGCTAATCATGGCTATAATGACGCCGAAGTAATGACAGAATTATCCCCAAAAAACATTCTTAATTCCCTCCAAAAAACTAATGAAATAATTGAAACTATTACTGGAAAAAAACCTAAATACTTTACTCCTCATAAAGGAGAATTTAATAATTTGACATTAGAAATTGTTTCCAGGGAGTCAATGAGGACTGTACTGTGGTCACTGGATACAGTGGACTGGAAGCAACCAGAATTGGAAGCAATGGAAGAAAAGATTAAAAGCAATATTCAAAGTGGGGATTTAATATTAATGCACCCTACAGAAAATATTGCAGAATTACTCAACAAGGTTATTCCTTATTTACAGGAAGAAGGTTTTCATTTAGTTACTGTGCGCGAGCATTTCTGTCCTTTCCCCTATTTCCCTGAAACAGAATACATGGAGAGGCAAGGTAGGGAGAAATAACAATTATGGAAAGTAAGTTGGTTTATTTTTTAAAGAACAAGAAAGTAATAATCTTGTTATTATTAGTAACTGCGCTGATTTTCTTCTGTTTTGATGAGCATATTGAGCGTTATAACAGGCAACGTTATGGCGTTGCAAAGGGAGTTAAACTGGAAGGGCTTTTAGTTGAAGGTTTATTTGAAAAAGAACTTTACGAGTTAATTGAACAAATAGCGCCTGAAATAGAATATCCTTTAAGAAATGCTTACATAGATAGGGAAACGTCCCAGGTTGTAAAAGAAGTTGTTGGAAAAAAAATTCATTATACCCATACTGTAGAAAATATATTGGCTGCAAAACCTGACTCCAGGGTATCCCTTGTTATTATTGATATAGATCCAGTATTGACTTCCAACTTGGTTAAAAGTCTTAACAGGTCGATTGGATATTTTCATACGTATTTAGGAGGAGGCGGTGGGGGACGAGTTAATAATATCATTCGCGGAGCACAATTAATTAACTATAGCATAATCCCCCCCGGTGAAATATTTTCTTTTAACGAAACTGTAGGACCTGTAACCAGGGAAAGAGGATTTGCCTATGCTCCAATTATTTCTGGAGGGCAAGTTGTGCCAGGCATAGGGGGTGGTTTATGCCAGGTGGCTTCTACTTTATATAATGCAGTTTTAGAAGCTGAGTTAGAAGTTATTGAAAGAACTCCTCATAGTAGACCTGTAGGGTATGTTCCCAGGGGAAAAGATGCTACAGTTTCTGGACATATAGATTTTAAATTTCGCAATAATACTGGTAAATTCATATTGCTTGAATCCAGTGGTGCTGGATATAAAATTGCAGTAACAATTTTTACTAGTAAAAAATCTTATTGACATTTAGCTATCATTTATATACTTTCGAAACATGAATAAATTAGTTAAAGGAGTAACATTATGCATAATATCAAAGTTTACATTCAAAGATTAGAACACGGGAATAATTTGCCGTTACCAGATTATATGACCAGTGGAGCTTCAGGAGTAGACCTTTTCGCTGCCGTAGACAAGGAGCATTTATTAGAACCGGGTGAGAGAAGCTTAATTCCTACGGGAATTAAAATAGCCCTGCCAGAAGGATATGAAGCACAACTAAGGCCAAGAAGTGGATTAGCTATTAAATATGGTGTTACTTTGCTCAACACCCCAGGAACAATTGACTCAGATTACAGAGGAGAAATAAAAGTTATATTAATCAATTTAGGAGATGAAAGTTTTCTTATTAATAGAGGAGATAGAATAGCTCAAATGATATTACAAGAATATAAAAAGGCTATATTTATTGAAAGTACATCTTTACCTGGTTCATCCAGGGATGAGGGCGGATTTGGACATACAGGAAGAAAATGATTTTAAAGGATAACTTTAAGAGAGGAAGATGTAATTGAGATTCAGTGATGTGGCTAATAAGGAATTGTTAGATCTTAAAGAAGGGATATTTTGGGGACCGGTAGGCCGGGCAGACCTTTTAGTGGATGAATCAAGCGGAGAAATAAATTCGCTGGTGCTTACAGGTAAAAGTGGAGTAATGGGATTCAGCTCAGGAGAAGAGATTATTATTCCATGGAGCTCAATAATAAAAGTAGGAAAAGATGTAATAGTTTTGAATATGGATGCCGGTTTAAAAACTTAATATTTTATTTTATATTACTTAACCAAACTCATATCTACAAGATAATTTTGATACCCAAGTGTAATAATTAACCCCAACTGATCTATTAACCCTCGCTTTATGATTATAGTTTTTGTTATAATAATATTAAGAAATGATCTAAGTATCTAATACAGGAGGTATAAGTATGACCAAAAACTTAGCTTGGGTAGATTTTGATACTATGGAACAATTCATGGTAGATGCATTTCAAAAAGTGGGAGTACCGAAAGAAGATGCACAAATATGTGCAGAAGTACTCATAACTTCGGATAAAATGGGCATAGATTCCCACGGCGCTTCTCGACTAAAGCCTATCTATATTGATAGGATCAAACAAGGGACCCAATCTCCTGAAACCAAGTGGGAGATTGTAAAAGAAGGCCCTGCCACTGCAGTAATTGATGGAAACAATGGAATGGGACAGGTCATTGGCAAAAAATCCATGGAGTTGGCCATTGAAAAAGCTAAAAAGTATGGCATGGGGATGGTAGCAACACGTAATTCAAATCACTATGGCATCGCAGGGTATTATCCCTTGATGGCTACAAACGCTGGAATGGTTGGAATCACCGGCACCAATGCCCGACCTTCTATAGCGCCTACCTTCGGTATAGAAAATATGCTGGGAACCAATCCTCTAGTATTTGGCATGCCTTCCGATGAAGATTTTCCTTTTCTTATCGATTGCGCTACTTCAGTTACCCAACGGGGAAAAATAGAAGTTTATGCCAGGGAAGGTAAAAGCATGCCTCCGGGATGGGTTATCGGCCAAGATGGTGAAGCTAAAACAGATCCCCAACAAACCTTGCAAGATTTGATTGACGGCACAGCAGCTCTGGCTCCCCTGGGTGGTATAGGGGAAGAAACCGCCGGTTATAAAGGGTATGGATACGCCACTGTAGTAGAGATTTTATCCGCTGCTTTGCAGGGTGGTAACTTCTTGAGAATGCTTTCTGGTATAGACGAAAATGGTGAAAAAATACCTTACAGGCTTGGGCATTTCTTTATAGCTATAGATGTTAGTCATTTTACTGAGTTAAACTCTTTCCAAAAAACCACCGGCGATATATTGAGGGAATTGCGTAATTCTCGTAAAGCTCCAGGGCATGATAAAATTTATACTGCCGGGGAAAAAGAGCACCTGGCCTGGTTGGAGCGTAAAGATAAAGGAGTGCCCATAGGAGAAAACTTGCAACAAGAATTGAAAGGACTTCAACAGGAACTGGGCTTGACCCATTATCAGTTTCCTTTTTAAAAGCAGCCACAGTAAACATTATTTAAATACTGAGCCGGCAGAATGGTCGGCTCAGTTTCTATTAAGATGCACTGTAGGGATTTTAACTTTAATGTCGAGATTTTATGCGTATAAATGGCCTTCTTCAGGAAAGAATACTTTTATAGAACTTCTAAGCAAAAAAGAATGAAGGAGGCTGAATATTAAATGTCAAGAGTGGTTGTAGGAATCTTTCGAGAAAAAGAACATGCGGAACAGGCAATTAATGAATTTAGAGAAGAAGGATTTGAAAATGATATTTCCTTAGTGGTTAAGGATGAGCAGAATGATGAATCATCTATGGAAGAAGAACAAAATCTTTCAGGAGGGGCTGTAACAGGAGGAGTGTTAGGAGGAGTGGCTGGATTACTTGCAGGTACTGGTGCGCTATTGGTGCCAGGTATTGGACCTGTTCTAGCAGCAGGACCCTTTGCTGCAACTTTAACTGGAATTGTAGGAGGCGGCTTGGCAGGAGGACTAGTTGATTACGGTATCCCAGAAGAAAGAAGCCAATATTATGAAGAAAAAGTGCAGCAAGGAAATATACTGATCACTATGGATGCAGATGAAGACTATGTACAAGAAGCAGCCACAGTTCTTAGAGCACATGGTGCTGAAGATGTTGAAACTCATGGTTAAATAGTTAAATAAATACAAATTCAATCGTTTATAAACTCCGGCATTTCCCGGAGTTTTTTTTCACCTTCTGCCATTTGTTTCTCATATAATGTAATAAATAAATAAATAAGAAAGAGGGGAAAAAATTGCCCCCTATTGAAAAGCTTAAAATAGTAATTTGCGGAGGAGATGAGCGGGAGATAGAGCTTTATCGTATTTTTAAAAATTGGGGTATGAATGTTAAAATGATAGGCTTTGATAAAAGTTACCAGGTAAATTATTCTGATAATATAGAGCTAAATACAATAAAAGAAATAGATGTTTTAATATTGCCTATTTGGGGAATAAATGAAAATGGAAAAGTTGCAGCAAAACTTGGCGATGGAAGAAACCCTTTCTTCTCCTTGGATGAAAATATACCATACATACATATAGCACCTTTTATATTAAATTTTCAGGAAAACTTTTTATTAGTTTTAGCTGGCAATGTTCCTCCCAGTTTAAACTCAATGCTTCCTCAAAGTGTTAAAACAGTCGAAACTTCCATCGATGAAGAATTTATGCAATTAAATGCAATTCCCACAGCAGAAGGAGCCATTAAAAAGGCTATTGAAAGTTCCTCTATAACATTACATGACAGCAAATGCTTAGTACTGGGAATGGGGAGATGTGGAATAAGTCTTTCATTGAGATTAAAAGCGCTGGGGGCTAAAGTATTAGGGGTAGCCAGAAGAGCGGAAACACGGGCACTTGCTTGTAATCTTAATTTGGAAACAGTTCTTTTTGAAAAATTTGAGGAATATTTGCAAGGTACAGACTTCATCTTTAATACAATTCCTGAAATAATACTTTCTGCTAACAATTTAAAATTAATAAGGAAAGAAACTCCCATAATAGATATTGCGCCAGGAGGAATAGAAATTGATGTGGCTCAGAAGCTTAATTTAAATGTATGCTCTTTACCCGGACTGCCAGGTAAAATTGCTCCTAAAACAGCTGGAACTATCCTGGCCAGAGTTTACCCTCGTTTGATCAAATCAAATTATCCTGAAAATTGGTTTGGAGGAGAATAATATGGATTTAAAAAATTTTTGTATTGGGTTTGGTATTACAGGTTCATATTGCACTGTAGAAAAAGTTTTTTCGGTTATCCAAAACCTGGTAGATCTTAAAGCACATGTTATTCCAGTATTCAGTAATTCTTTAGAAAATGCAAACACACGTTTTGGATGTTCAGAGGAATGGAAAGATAGAATTGAAACTATAACTGGTGAAAAAACTTTAAATAGCATAGTAGAAGTAGAACCTCTTGGTCCTCAGAATGCACTTGATGTAATGGTGATTGCTCCCTGTACAGGTAATACCATGGCAAAGTTGGCTCGAGGTATTACCGATAATGCTGTTTTGATGTGTGCAAAATTGGCATTTCGAAACCAAAAGCCAGTTATTGTAGCAATTTCTACAAATGATGGGTTAGGAATAAATGCTATAAGTCTTGGCTACCTACTGAACTATAAAAATCTATATCTAGTTCCCTTTGGTCAAGATGATCCATTTCGCAAACCAAACTCTTTAATCGCTAATATGGAGGACCTCATTCCCACCCTAATATCTGCATTAAACAATAAACAAATGCAACCTCTTTTAAAATCTTAAAATTATAAAAATCTATTCTGTAATCATTTGCACATTTGTTGTAAGATAGAAGAGTGATGGGTAATAGTTAATTATTTAATAAAAATAACTAAAAAGAAGGAAATTTTGATACTACATAGAAAAGTACCGAAGATTTAATGCTTATTATAGGAGGCTTATTCTAGACAAACTTCAGATAAACAAGTTTTAGTTAAATGTAAAACCCTGATCTTTATTAACTGAATAAGTATGTTTGGTTGCAAATATTTAATCACATACTATAACAGTATAAATCATTAAATTCAGTAAAAAACGTAGGAGTTGACAAGTTGGGAAACAAAAACTTTAATCAAAGAAATAACAAAGAAAAAACTGTCCAAATTATTCCTTTAGGTGGAGTCGGTGAAATAGGCAAAAATATGTTTGTGGTTAAATATGGCGATGAAATGTTGGTCCTCGATTCTGGACTAGCTTTTCCTGAGGACGATATGCTCGGTGTAGATGTGGTTATACCTGATATCTCCTATTTGTTGGAGAACAAAAAAAAGGTTAAAGGAATTGTTTTAACTCATGGCCATGAAGACCATATTGGCGGATTACCCTACATACTTCCAGAGTTAAATGTTCCTATTTGGGGAACTAAGCTTACCCTGGGAATGGTAAAAGCTAAACTGGCAGAGTTCCCACACATTAAAAAGCCCAAATTAACCGAAATCTCTACAAGAAAAAAGATTTCAGTTTCGGATAATTTAAAAGTAGAATTTTTTCGGACCAATCACAGCATTCCTGATTCTGTGGGAGTTATTATTAAAACACCGGCAGGAACAATAGTATATACTAGTGACTTTAAATTTGATCAAACGCCGGTAAATGCAATGGTAACGGATTATCATCAATTGGCCAAGCTAGGCAAAAGTGGAGTTACCGTAATGCTATCAGATAGCACTAATGCAGACGCTCCTGGTTTTACACCTTCCGAAAAAGAAGTAGGCGAATCATTTGATGATATTTTTCGACTTGCTGAAGGGAGGATTATTGTAGCTACTTTTGCTTCCAATATCCACCGTGTCCAGCAGGTGGTTAATTCTGCCATCAAATATGGTCGTAAAATAGCTATTACGGGTAAAAGCCTACTTAATATCACCCAAATATCAAGAGAACTGGGATACCTGGATATACCTGAAAAATATCTGGTGGATTTGAGCAAATTAAAAAATTACCGAGCAGATGAGGTTACTGTAATTACAACTGGAAGCCAAGGTGAACCACTTTCTGCTTTGAACCGAATAGCTAATGCCGAGCATAAACACCTGCAAATAGTTCCGGGTGATACAGTAATCATTTCTGCATCTCCCATCCCAGGCAATGAAAAAATGGTATTTAGAACAGTGGATAACCTTTTTAAGAGGGGTGCGGAAGTATTTTACCACAATCAATCTGGAGTGCATGTTTCGGGCCACGCTGCTGAAGAAGAAATTAAAATGATGTTAAATATGGTTAGACCCAAATATCTTATACCTGTGCACGGAGAATACAGACACATGGTCCAACATGCTAAAATTGCAGAAAAAGTTGGTATTCCTCGCCAAAATGTTTTTGTGGTTAATAATGGCACTATTATGGAATTTTCCCCTAAAAAAGGTAAGGTACAGGGCAAGATCGCTTCTGGGAAAGTAATGGTAGATGGCCTGGGGATAGGTGATGTCGGAAATGTTGTATTGAAAGATCGAAAAACTTTATCTGAAGATGGAGTGGTAGTGGTAGTTATAGCCCTGGAAAATAATTTTCTTGCCGCCAGGCCAGAAATAATAACAAGAGGGTTTGTTTATGTGCGAGAATCAGAAGATCTGCTCAGTGAAGCTCAAAAGATAATAACTGCTTACTTTGCAGATTTGAAAAAAAGAAAAAAATCGCCTGATTGGAACGTAATTAAAAATGAAATAAGGGATAAGATGGGACGACTTTTTAGAGAAAATACAGGCAGAAATCCTATGATATTACCTGTAATTATTGATGTTAACCGGAATGATAATTAAGTATACAGTTTTTCTACTTCTTGGCATGTAATTTAGTTTGTGAATTTCATTGTAATAAAAAGGATATTGTTGATATAATATGTCTATGCTATCAAAACATATTAAACTTCCTCCTATAATGAAAAAATGCATATTTAATGATAAATAGGCTTGATCTTGATTTAAAATAGAGGTGGACAAATCATGATCTATAGTATAGATTGATGGTATATACGACATATAATTACTTAATAATTAAGGAGGCAAAATCATTTGAAACCAGCACCAAATAAAAAGAGTTCATTTATTTTTATGGCAGTTTCTTTCTTCATAATTGTGTTTATTTTTTCTATTGGAAATTTACTTGGAGATACCGAAACAAGTTACGAGAAGGAAGAGAAGTCTCAAGAAGAACCTAAGCAGGAAGAAGAATTAACCCCCGAGGAAAAACAAAAGCTATTAGAGAAGGAAAAAAAGCAAAAAGAAGAAGAGTTGCGCGAAGAATACGGTGAATTTTTTGTACCTTTACCCCCGCTAGACCGCCCGGAAAATCCTCCGGTTACAGCCAAGGGGTTATACCTTACCGGCCATTCGGTAGGGCATTCTCGATATGATGACATTCTTGAAATGGTAGACGATACAGAACTTAACTCTTTGGTAATTGATGTTAAGGAAGATGGAGGCAATATAACTTATGATAGTAATATAGAATATGTAGATACAGTAAACTCAGAATTTGATCACGTTCCAATTTCGGATCTTGAAGAAGTTTTGGATGACTTGCATGAAAAGGATATCTATCCTATTGCACGCGTAGTTGTATTTAGAGATCCTCATTTGGCGGAAGAGAAGTCAGATCTCGCTATCCAAAGAGCAGATGGCGACGGCATATGGCGAGATAGAAAAGGAACCGCATGGGTCAATCCTTACAAAGAAGAAGTTTGGGATTATAATATTGCGGTAGCCAAAGAAGCTGCCAAGTTAGGCTTTCGAGAAATACAGTTTGATTACGTGCGTTTTCCGGAAAATGCCGCTCAAATAGAAGACGAGGTAAAATATCCCGGAGAAGATGGAGTTGAAAAAGATGATAATATTGCCGAGTTTTTGGAATATGCTTATGAAGAACTGGAAGACTATGATGTGCATGTAGCAGCCGATGTATTTGGCGTAATAGTAACATCCTGGGGCGATACTGACCAAATAGGACAAACTTGGGAAAAAATAGCCCCAGTAGTTGATTACAATTGTGCTATGATCTATCCCAGTCATTATGGACCTGGATACTTTGGCTATGATGTACCCGATGCCAATCCTGAAGGTGTGATAAGAAGGGCACATGAAGATGCCATAAAAAGAAATGCCCAGATAGATGAACCAGCCAAATTAAGGCCCTGGTTACAAGGATTTACAGCAGGATGGATCCCCGGTAATATAACCTATGGTCCAGAAGAAGTTCGCACTCAAATCGATGTGGGATTGGAAATGGGCATAGAAGATTTTTTGATTTGGGACGCCAGCAATAATTATATGAGGTTAGAAGATGCTTTTCTTTCCGAAGAAGAAGCCGAGAAAAGGGCTCAGGAATTAGAAGAGGAAAGAGACGAAAAAGGTCACGATCACCTGGGGAGAACTGGGAAAGAAGCCCTGGATATATATATAGATGCCATAAACGATCGGGACTGGAGGGAGGTTTACTCACTCCACCGCAGGGCTTTTGAAGTTGAACCTAAAGACATTAAGGATGGAATTAATGACTGGACTGCCACAGTAGCTGAGTATGATGTTTTAGAAACTACTGAAGAAGAAGATTATCTTATTTCTGTAAAATTAGATGTTGTTATTGATTATGGAGATGGTGAAAAAGAGTTAAATAACGACCAATGGGAAATATTTATGGAAAATAACGTCTGGAAAATGAATCCTTCGGGAGAATTTATTGAGTTGCTGTCCTATGAGGAAGAAGACACCGAAGAAGAAGAAGAAGAAGAAGAAGAAGAAGAAGAAGAAAACAATAATAACGAAGATTAATTAATATCTTTAGATTAAGGGTTGGGTCTATGTACGAGAAAAATGAGATAATCAAGTTTCTAGAAAACTCTCCTTACTGGAGCTTGCTGGGATTTAAAGTTAAAAAAATAGAAGAAGGTATGGCTGAGATATATTTGCCTATAAAGCCAGAATTAGCCCAAATGTTTACCATTATGCATGGAGGAGCAGCTGCATCTTTGCTTGATGCAGCAGGTGCAGTTGCTCTTTTTAATTGGATAGATCCCAGTGAAGAAGCAGTAACAACAGTAGAATTAAAAATCAATTATCTTAATCCCGTAACTTTAGATGAAACGGGAATTACAGCAAAAGGAAGTGTGGTTAAACGAGGGCGCAAGCTTTCTGTTTGTTATATTGATATATATAGCGATTCCGGGCAAGATGTATCTGTGGGCATAGGAACTTATATGATAACTCCGAGAATTTCTAGTTAATATTCTTCTTTGATATTATTGATTTAATTTGCTTATTTAGGTATAGTAACATCCTTCTTTTCGTAAACTAAGAGTCAGTTAATAGAAGGATGTGAACTATAATGAGAAAATCGCCTCGTAAAAACAAAATCTCTACAAAAGTCCGCAAAAACGGTTCTGAACAAATTAATAGCAAAGAAAAAACTCCAGCCGAAAACATCGAAAAACTGGGTCAACCCAATATAGCAAGTATTCCCGATAGTAGAATATATACCATCTCCATAATTGGCCAGATCGAAGGCCATATGGTTTTACCCTCACAAAATAAAACTACTAAATATGAACATATCATTCCTCAACTGGTGGCTGTAGAACAAAATCCACAAATTGAAGGTTTGCTCATTATACTAAATACGGTTGGCGGTGATGTAGAAGCGGGATTGGCTATAGCAGAAATGATTGATACATTATCCAAACCTACTGTTTCCCTGGTGCTGGGTGGTGGGCATAGTATTGGAGTTCCAGTGGCAGTTTCTACAGATTACTCTTTCATTACTGAAACAGCAACGATGACTATCCATCCTATTAGGCTCACAGGCTTTTTATTGGGTGTTCCTCAAACATACGAGTACCTTGATAAAATGCAAGACAGAGTTATTAAGTTTGTTTGCAGCCATACCAGCATGACTGAAGAAATTTATCGTGAATTGATGTTTAATACTAAACAACTTGCCCGCGATATAGGAACAGTATTAGTTGGTGAGGATGCAACTAAAATGGGATTAATTAATGAAGTAGGTGGATTAGAAAATGCAGTGGCTTATCTTGAAAATAACATCCAACGTAAGAATTAAGGTAAAGGAGATTTAATGCTACTCTACACAGTTAGCAATCCGGAAAATTTCATAGACATAGATCTACAGAAATCTGATACTGCTAAATATTATGAACTGGAAGGTGAAAATTATCGGCTTATGATTGAAATAATTTCACCCACTACAGGCAAAATAATACGTTTGATTAGCCCTTGCCCCGATTACTATTTAAATCCTTCTTTACAGCCCGGAAATATTATTTCCCTGTTGCATAAATAACTTTAAGCATAATGCCCCAGGCCAGTTCATAAGGTATAAAAAGCCTTATCTCAAACTGGGGGAAGATGTGTGTATATTACCGCTGCCGGTGGCCTAACTCTTTTTTTGTGGGCAATTCATAATTTAAGTGATACATTGGAAAATTCGGCTACAAAACGCACCAGACAATTTATTTCCAAAGCTACCATTAGCCCCTGGATAGGTTTTTTAAGCGGCATATTTGTAACTGCTATTTTACAAAGCAGTAGTTTAACGACCGTTATGTTAATAAGTTTGGTCAAGGCAAAGATTGTTAATCTTCGTCAGTCTTTAGGAGTGATAATTGGAGCAAATTTAGGCACTACTATCACAGCTCAATTACTTTCTTTTAATTTACATCAATTTGCCCTGCCTTTATTTACTTTTGGATTCATTTTGCAACTGTTATCAAATCCCAAATTAAACCAAACTGGTAAAATAATTATTTATTTTTCTCTGCTTCTTTTAGGTTTTTATTATATGGTTAATTCTTTAGGTCAATTAACGGAATTAAGTTTTTTTTTAATTTCTTAGAAAGTGGAGAAAACCACTTATGGAAGGGCATTCTAGTAGGTTTTTTGGCCACTGCAATTGTGCAGAGTAGCAGTGCTGTAATGGGTATTGCAATTGCTCTTGCTCAAAAAGGAGAAATTGAATTAATTCTTGCTATAGCCTTGCTTATTGGAGCAGAAATTGGAACATGCGTAACTTCTTTAATTGCTTCTATCCGTGTAGATACCACAGCCAGGAAAGTAGCTTATTATCATTTGATTTTTAACATAGTTACTTTACTGTTAATAATACCTTGTTTTGATTTATTTGTAGATTTTGTGTATTTTACTTCAGACAAACTACCTCGGCAACTAGCAAATGCTCAAATGATTTATAACTTGTGGGGAGCAATATGGTTATTACCAGTAATTCATCTTTCAACTTCCAAGTTAAAAAAATCTAGTAGGTTTTAATAGGGTTATTATATATTCAATGTTTTCTTTAAAGGAGCTGCTTAAATGTGTTTTAACCTTTTGGAAGCAATATTGTTAGGAATTCTTCAAGGAATCACCGAGTTTTTACCCATAAGTAGTTCTGGCCATCTGGTACTGGCAAAGAAGTTGCTAGGTGTTGAATCTCCCGGAGTCACTTTAGAAATTATGCTTCATCTAGGGACTCTATTTGCAGTTATTTGGGTTTATCGTGAAGATTTTGGGCAGTTATTATCTTATCGCTATAGAAGTATTCAGCAAATTAAATTAATTGTTTTATTGTTTTTAGGTACTTTAACCACTGGAACTGTTGGATATTTTCTTTATCCATTTATTGATTTAGCCTTTCAGTCTCTAAAAATGGTTGGAATTATGCTTTTTATTTCAGGTATATTAATTTGGACAATTAGCCGAATTCCTTCAGGTTATAAAAAAATGAAAGATTTCAGTGTTTATGATGCAATTTGGATTGGGCTTATGCAGGGGCTGGCTGTTCTTCCGGGCTTATCTCGGTCAGGTGCCACAATATGGGGAGCATTGAGCAGAAAGTTAAATCGGGAAATTGCTATTAAATATTCATTTATGCTCTCTGCCCCTGTTATATTGGGAGCTACTTTACTCGAACTGAAAGATATGTATATAATTGGCGTAGATAAGTTTGCGTGGGAAGTTTACTTAACAGGCATTGTTTTATCTTTTTTATCAGGAATCTTTGCAATAAAGATTTTTATAAAGTTATTAGTACAAGGCAAATTTTTATATTTTGCTTATTATTGTTGGTTTATTGGTGCTTTCATAATCATCTTGAGTTATTTCCATCCCATGAAATAAAAAGGAAAACATGATTTGTTGAAGAAATTAACTGTTGAGGTGAAATCTTGGCTGGTAAAACTGGAATTAATGAAGAAATTACAAACCAAATAAAAGGTATCCTCCTGATTGCCCTGGGAGTTTTTTGCTATATTGGTTTACAATTCACTGAGCAAGCTGGAACCATTGGCTTATTTGTAAATAATATTTTAAGGGTTTTTGCAGGAGAAACAGCCATGGTAATACCTTTTGGTATAATTATTTTTGCTTTAAGAACCATGGTTCCTGAAAAGACTTTAAATTTGAAAAGCAGGCTGATTGGCGTAGCTCTTATACTTTTGTTATTTACTGTAACTTTTCATTTTAATTTTATGCTTGAGAACTTAGAAATATTTTACCCTGACGAAAGCTTTTTAAGTGCAAGTTTTAGTATGGGATATCAACATGAAGGAGGAGGGCTGCTAGGAGCTTTTTTTTCGGTTATACTTTATTACCTTTTTGGTGAAATAGCCAGCTATGTAGTTATAATAACTGTAGCACTAGTAGGAATAATGCTGATAATGAATGTTTCAGTAACTCAATTATTATCTCAACTTAAAAATGCAGGGCGCTTGTTATTTAACCTAATAAAAGCAGCAGGGAAGTTTATAGGGGAACTATATCGGACTCATCAAACAGAAGATATCAAAAAGGAGACATCCAGACAAAGCAATCATCCAGAATCATATTCCATTCAAAACCATGAAAGAGACTCTATAACAAATAATATTGATAATTCTATTCATTACCAACCTCAGGAAGGTGGCATGGAAGGCAATGACATCATGGAAAATGACGACCAGGTGCAAGGTTTGAACGAAACAACTGAGGAAAAGCTTCAAAACAGCAAAATATCGCAAAGTGAGGATTATATCTTCCCTCCAGCTGATCTCATGAACAAACCCACACGGACTAGCGATCCAAATCAAAATAAACATATTAAGGAAAGGGCACGCTTATTAGAAAATACTTTGCATAGTTTTGGGGTTCAAGCAAAGGTGATAAATTATGAATCAGGTCCCACTGTTACTCGTTTTGAAGTTCAGCCAGAAATTGGAGTTAAAGTCAGCAAAATTTTAAACCTGGCCGATGATCTCGCATTAAATCTTGCTGCGCCTGTAGTTAGAATAGAAGCTCCTATCCCTGGCAAAGCTGCTTTAGGAGTGGAGGTTCCGAATAAAGTCACTTCCCTGGTTTATTTCCGAGAAGTTTTAGAATCACCCGAATTTCAGGAATCTACATCACCTTTGACTATAGTATTGGGCAAAGATATTACTGGAGTACCAGTTATTACCAGTCTGGATCAGATGCCTCATTTGCTTATAGCTGGAGCAACAGGTTCGGGTAAAAGTGTGTGTTTAAATGTGATTATTTGTAGTATTCTATACAAAGCCCACCCTGATGAACTGAAGTTTTTGATAATTGATCCGAAAATGGTAGAATTAAATGTATATAATGGAATTCCGCATCTTCTTACTCCAGTAGTGACAGATCCCAAAAAAGCTTCTGCTGCTTTGAAGAATATGATTAAGGAAATGACCAGAAGATATGATCTTTTTGCTCACAACGGGGTTAAAGATATATCGGCTTATAATGAAAGAGTGAATAAAGGGGAATTGGAAAATGAGAAATTACCTTACATTGTAGTAGTCATTGACGAGCTTGCTGATTTAATGCTTATTTCTCCTGGAGAAGTAGAAGATGCCATTTCACGGCTTTCTCAAATGGCCAGGGCAGCCGGGATTCATTTAATTATTGCCACTCAAAGGCCTTCAGTAGATGTATTAACGGGAGTGATTAAAGCCAATATAACATCACGTATTGCTTTTACGGTATCTTCTCAAGTTGATTCACGTACTATTTTAGACATGGCTGGCGCTGAAAAACTTTTGGGAAGAGGTGACATGCTATTCCATCCAGTGGGGAATGTAAAACCAGTTCGTGTGCAAAGTTCATTTATAAGTACCAAAGAGATAAATTCACTTACCAATTTTTTAAGGCAACAGGTAAAGGAATCTGAAGACAATCAGGAAGATATTACCGAAAATGTTGAAGATAATTCATTTGAAGAAGTTGACCCCTTACTTCCTGATGCGATAGAATTAGTATTCAGAACAGGACATGCTTCAATATCTCTATTGCAACGCCGCTTTCGTATCGGATATTCTCGTGCTGCAAGGCTGATAGATGAATTGGAAATAAAGGGTGTGGTAGGAGAACATGAAGGAAGTAAGCCTCGGGAAATACTTGTCTCGTCCGAAGAAGCTTCTCGGCTTTATGAAGAATTCAAGCAGAAATTATCCTGAGTTTAACCGGGGTATGTTCTTTAATAAGGGGGATAAATATGGAAGAATTGATCAATGAGCTTCAAACTGCTCGATTGGAAAAAAACTTGAGTTTGGAAGACATCTCTGAGCAAACTAACATCCAAATTCATTTATTGGAAGCTTTAGAAATGGGGAAATTTGATAATTTTGCTGGTGAAATCTATCTGAAAGGCGTAATTTCTTCCTATGCCCGAGTTGTTGGGCTAAACCCTCAAGAGATCTTACAAAAATATAAACAACTTAAAAAAGGTAATATTGATGAAGAAAACGATCAAAAAGAACAGGTAAAAGCTGATTCTAAAGAAGTTGCGGCAAGAGAAAAGAGGGAAGCATTCAAATCAATGGAAAGATCGCCCAAAAAGCTGTCACTTAAAAAAAGCAAGGTAAATGCAGGCAGTGTACTGCTTTATGGAGCAGTAATTTTACTACTTATGGTAGGGTCATGGTATTTGTTTATTAGCGAACCTGATTTGGAACAAAATGGAGTTGAATATCCAGAAGTATTGCCACCTGAAGAAGAAATATCAGAACCTGAAACAGATGATGAAGATAATGATGAGAAAGAAGAAGAAGAAGAAGAAGAAGAGAGGGATGAAGATGAAGAAATTGAAATAAGCGAAATCGAATCATCAAACACTGAATCTCAATGGGAAGTAAAAGGAGCTGAAGAAATAGAAGTCTTACTAGAATTTAATGGTCATTGCTGGATAGATCTTTATTCCGACGAAGAAAATATTTATCAGGAAGGTTTTCATTCAGGAGATGAAGTAAATGTTTCTGCAGATCAAGAAGTGAGAATTCGCCTGGGCGACCCGAGAGTAGTAGGCTTGTTTATAAATGATAAAGAAGTGGAAGGGCTTGAAGATATAAATAATCCACATGACTTCATCATAACTTTAGACAATGAATAAAGGAGATAAATAAATTGGACCTCTTAAAAGTTGGTGCAATAACACTTGGTTGTGCCAAAAATAGAGTAGATCTGGAAGAAATATTAGGAAGGTTGCATAGAGAAAAATTTTATATAACAAGTGAACTTTCTGATGCCGAAATAATTATAAGTAATACATGTGCTTTTATTTCCGAAGCCAGGCAAGAATCGATAGAAACTATAAAAAATATAGCTCAGTATAAAACAATTGGCAATTGCCAATTGTTAATTGTGGTAGGTTGTATGCCACAAAAATATAGCAAACTCTTATGGAATAAAATCCCCCAAATAGATTTACAACTGGGAGTTCACAGTTATGCTCAAATTGAACATTTAATCAGCCAGTATAACGAAAATAAAACCAAAATGACTGTCCGTAATGCTCCGCCTTCGAATTATCGTTGTTGGGGACAGAGAATTTTAACTTTACCAGAACACAGTGTCTATTTAAAAATTGCCGACGGATGTGATAATAGGTGTAATTATTGCTCAATTCCATCTATTAGAGGTCCTTATCGAAGCAGGCCACTAGATAAAATTTTAGATGAAGCCAACTCACTAGTAAAAAAAGGAGCCCGAGAAATAAACCTGGTAGCTCAGGATACAACTTATTATGGGTGTGAAAAATATGGGGAATCTCAATTACCTCAATTATTAAAGCGTTTATGCAAAATTAACGGTTTAGATTGGATCCGCCTTTTATACGCACATCCTGCCCATCTTGACCAAAATACAATTAATATTTTAAGCCATGAAAAAAAAGTTTGTTCCTACATAGATTTACCCATGCAGCACGTTAATAATAAGATTTTAAAAAATATGGGGCGAAAATATGACCAGCAGAGATTAAAACATTTATGGAAAACACTAAAACAAAACAATATAACCATTAGAAGTACCTTTCTCCTTGGCTTTCCAGGTGAAGGGGAAGCTGAGTTTAATGAACTTATGTCTTTTTTAAGACAATACCCAATTGATAGAGTTGGTGCTTTTACTTATTCCCCGGAAAAAGATACGCCTGCATACAACTTTAAACATCAAATACCTTCAGATATAAAAAAGAAACGTTATTCAAAGTTTATGAATCTACAAAGAGATCTTTCTTTTGCACTTAACCAAAAACAGGTAGGCGATAAAACTCATGTTTTAATAGAGGAGGAATTAGGTAAATCACCTAATGAAACATACTACTATCGATGTAGAAATGAAAAGTTAGCTCCAGAAGTAGATGGTAGTATATATCTTTCTACTAAATCTCCCTTGCAGCCAGGAAATATTGTACAAGCTCGTATTTTTGGCTGTGGTATTTACGATTTGCTTTCAATCCCCACTGAACAATAAAAGCACTTCCAATTATTAGAGCTTTCCAGTCAGGCTCCCTTTTTGTATAATAAACATAGTTATGTTAACAAGAATAAAAATAAAGGGGAAATAATAGATATATGAATATTAAGTGGCATATTATGTTAATCTGCTTTGTAGTTTCGCTGGTTATATTTGGGGGAATGTTTATTATTATAGAGGAACAATTTATCCAAAGCCCTATTCAGGATGAAATAATGGAAATAGACGGAGTGAAAAATGTGTCTTATGAAAACAATAGAAATAATGCGAAGATAATAATCCATTTAGATTATGTTTCGAATTTTAATGATACCCATGCCCAGATAGTAAATATATTAAAGATGCAGGGTATTTATGAAGAAAGCTCTTTGATAATCGAAGATAACAGAAATGAAAAACTTGAGGAACTGGCTTACTATATAAAACCAGCTTTATATGAAGGAGCTCGGGAAGGTAATTATAGAGAGTTGCAGGATTATATTTTAGAACGCACCTCACATTATGAAATTAATAATAATCGTTTTTTTGTAAATGAAAGCTACATTAACGTGCAAGCTAAAGACGGGAACAGCTATCTTTATATTTCAATTCCCATCGTCCACAAGGAAGGAGAGGATGAATTTGTTCATTGAAATCGCTGTAGGCATGACTTTGGCTCTTTTGTTGGTATTGCTTTGGCATAATATTAACATTCTGCCATATGTTTTCATTTTAGGCTTGCTATATATGGTTTATCGGCTGGCC
>Ga0207421_10000098_pt1 | contig 93661 bp, 96 predicted proteins | sample SodLakKL_010_SED_4_FD_187542 | JGI IMG/M metagenome (GOLD analysis project Ga0207421, IMG submission 187542) | Alkaline sediment microbial communities from Lake Tanatar, Kulunda Steppe, Russia - 8KL_010_SED (SPAdes) (version 2) | ecosystem: Environmental > Aquatic > Non-marine Saline and... | reverse complement strand
CGGAAGATGTGTCGTTGCTGTGTCGGAGGGCATACAGGATGAAAAAGGTACACCGATAGCTGCGAAGTTAGCAGATGAGGTTGAAAAGGATGCTCACGGAAATATACAGCTTTCCGGTTGCGGTTCTCTGGGCGATACACTAAAGGGTTTTATCAAGAATAATACGGATATAGGCCGTGTAAGGGCGGATACATTTGGATATCTTCAGCGTTCTTTTGGGGTGTGCACAAGCGAAGTTGATAAAAGTGAAGCAAGGGAAGTTGGCGAAATGGCTGTTTATTATGCTGTAGGGGAAAATAAAACCGGCTCCGTTACTATAAACCGAGTGGGAGATTATGCAGTTGAATACAATCTCGTCAAACTTGATAGGATTGCTGCAAAGACAAAGGTTATGTCCGATGAATTTATAAACAATGATGGGAATTACGTAACCGGGAAGTTTAAAGACTACATAAGGCCGCTTCTGGGGAGCAGTTTTAAGGGTTCGGGAGCAAGGCTCAGGGCGTATGAAGTGGAACCTGCTTTAAGGAAAAAAGATGAATAAGTTAATAATACTTGCAGTTTTCATAGTAATATTTAACTCTTCTGCCCATTCTTCGCAGACCGTGGAAGTGATTGATACTCCTACGGCGCATGCTATTGATTTTGAAACATATGACCTTTCATTCAGGCTGTATGACCAGGGGTCAATACTAACAAGGCTTTTTTACGGGATGATAATAAAGAATCTGACTCTCGGGCTAAGTTTTGACGCGGAAGGGGTGGTCGGAACCGGAGACGTGGATATAAGAAGGCCTTATCTTTATGTAAAAATACCGGTATATGGAGGGAGCAGAAAATGGCCGGCAATAAGCGTCGGTTTTGACGAGCAGGGCACCGGGAAGTACAATGAGGAAGAGGAAGCTTATCAGTATCCTCCCACAGGTTTTTTTCTTGTTATGACGCAGAAGTATCTTGCACCCGGTTTGGACGTCAGCGCAGGAGTAAGCGCCGACTATTCATCTGATGGTGATAAAAGCGAAGAAGTGACCGGTTTTGTAAACTCCACTTTCATGCTTGGGCCGGATTTTATGTTAATGGCAGAAGGAAAGGCAATAGGAGGCGACGCATATGTAAATGCGGGGTTCAGATATAACCTGGAGGATTTTCTAAGTTTTGATTTTGGCGTTACAGGAATTATGAATGAAGATAAGGAAGAACGTATTCTAAGAGTGATTTACAGAGGAGCGTTTTAATGCCCGGAATAAAAGCAAAATTTCCACAGTTTGAAAAGCCGATTATAAAAATAAACGAGAAGATAGAGAGTATAGAAAAAAAGAATAAGGATACGGGCTCTGAAGGTGACGCAGCTAATGTTGAAAATTTAAAAAAGGAAAGAGAATTACTTGTAAAAAAAATATACTCGGATTTGACACCATGGCAGAAGGTTCAGCTGGCCAGGCATCCAATGCGGCCCCGATCCCTGGATTACATAGAAGGTATATTTGAAGAATTTTTCCAGCTGCACGGAGACCGCAAGTTTGGTGACGATAAAGCAGTCGTCGGGGGAATGGCAATGTTAAATGGTCAGGCATATATGGTTATAGGCCAGCAAAAAGGGAAAAGCCCTGAAGAAAATGTAAAAAGAAACTTCGGAATGCTTCATCCGGAAGGTTATCGCAAAGGCCTTAGGTTAATGAAGCTGGCTGAAAAATTTTCAATCCCGGTAATTAATTTTATAGACACACCCGGCGCTTATCCGGGAATAAAGGCCGAAGAGCGCGGACAGGCGGAAGCTATAGCCACAAACTTGAAGGAGATGATTGGACTTAGAACCCCCATAACGGTTGTTATTATCGGGGAAGGGGGGAGCGGCGGGGCACTGGGGCTGGGCGTTGGCGACAGGATACTGATGCTTGAAAACTCCGTATATTTTGTATGCACACCTGAAGCATGCGGCGCCATACTCTGGAAGGACTCAACCCTTGCGGAAAAGGCTGCGGAAAAATTACGACTGACGGCTGAGAATCTTTATGATTTGGGTGTCATAGATGAGGTTGTTAAAGAACCCTCCGGGAGCGCCCACTGGGATTATGATGCCATGTTTGATAAATTAAAGAAAAGAATAGTACATCATAACAGCGCATTGAAAAGAACCAAACCTGAAAACTTAAACGAAAAGCGCTATAAAAAATTCAGGAAAATGGGAGTATATGAAAAAAGCCGTTAATGAATACGCATTGTAAAGGATAAGCTGTTTTTGCCTATTTAGAATAACGGTAAATTTAAATTATATGTTAAGAAAATTTTTAAGATCAAAGCTTCATAACCTGAAAGTTACTGAGAATAACGTTAACTATTCCGGCAGTATAACTCTGGACAGCTCTCTTATTGATGAAGCGGATATAAAACCGTTTGAAATGGTTAAGGTTGTAAATATCACTAGCGGGGAGCGTTTTGAAACATATGTTATTGAAGGCCTGGAAGGCTCCGGAACTGTGGGGTTAAACGGAGGCGCAGCTAAAAAAGGCAGGCCCGGAGACCGATTGATTGTGTTTTCTTCGTCCTGGATTAAAGAAGGAGCTGAATCTGATGTCAGGGTTATTATTGCTGATGAAAATAACAGAATTAAAGAAATAAAAAAAAATAAAATAAGGTTTTGATGAAGGATATAGTAATAAAGGGGGGACGTATAGTTAGAGAAACAGGTGTATCCCCGGGAGAAATCCTGATATCCTCAGGAAAAATTGAAAAAATAGGCTCATCAATACGTACTCCTTCGGGGGCAATTGAAATAAATGCCAGGGAGATGTATCTTCTTCCCGGTTTTATTGCGCCTGATATGTGCCCGGTAAACGGCAAAGACAAATATTTTACACTATCGTCATCAGCGGCAAAAAACGGAGTAACAACTTTAATTGGCCATGCTGAAATGGGGGTAAAAAGCAAAAGTTTAAAGAAAGAAATAGATGAAGCCGGAAAGGATTCGATTCTTGATTTTTCATTTCATTTATATGTATCAGACATAGGTCATGAGGGGGTTTATAAGAAGATTACAGAAGCAGCTGGAAAAGGAATAACCAGCTTTAATGTCTCTATGCCTCTGACTGAAGAATATGACATAAATATATATAAATTGCTGAAGTTTGCCCGAAGAGAAAATATCCTTGCCGTTTTTGATTTTGATAATTATAAATCACTCAAAAAGTGTTCATGTTTTTTAAAAACTGAAAAAAGCGAGAATATTATTAGAGAGCGAAGAAAAATTGATTTTACGGAAAGGCAGATGGTTCTTAAAACGTGCCTTCTGGCTGATGAAGCCCGATCGCCGCTATATATAAAAAATATAAACACCGGAAAAGGTGTTAGGGAATTGAGGCGCTTAAGAAGAGGAGGGATGGATGTTTTTTCGGATGTCTCGTTTCATAGTCTTATGCTTTTGCAGAATAAAAATAATGAAAAGATCCATCCGGATAGGGGTTCGTTTGAGAAAAAGAAGGATGTTTATGAGTTGTGGCGGGCAGTTCTTGAGGAGACGGTTGATATAGTAAGCCCGGAGGGTAGTAATTCAGAATATGGTTTTTTTTCAAAACTCTATAATGAGGCTGTGTTAAAAAGAGAGATGAAAATGGAGCAGGTTTCTTTGTTAACCTCAACGAACCCCGCCCGCATATTTGGTCTCTTTCCTGAAAAGGGAGTTTTGCGGGAGGGTTCCGACGCGGATATTGCGGTTTTTGACCCTGCTTTATCAGGCAGACTTAAAGGAGCGCTCAAGTATACGATATCCCGCGGAGAGATAATTTATGAAAAAGGGGAAATAAAGGCAGAGCGAGGCAGAGCGAGGTTTGTACAAAGAAAACCATTTTGTGCTGAATATTGAAAATGTAAAAGGTTGCAGTATTTAAGATGCTGGTAAATAACCGGCAAAAGGTTGTAAATTCTACAATAAAAGGGAAGGAAGGAAAATGATTGAATTAAACTATGAAAATTGCTTAAGTTCCAAAATCGGTTCGCAGGGAATAAGCCGGGAAAAATTGGGGTCACTGGAAGAAACAGCAAGAAAACATCTGGAAAAGATAAAAGAGAAGAAACCCGGTTTTATGCAGCTCCCGTTGAGATTTAAGGAAGCTGAAAAAATAAAAAAGGAGGCTGAGGATTATAAGAAATTTAAAAACTTCGTAGTAATTGGAATAGGAGGATCAGCTCTTGGAAATATAACGCTTCAGTCTGCTTTAAATGATTATTTTTATAATTATAAAAAAAACAACCCTTATCCAAGGTTTTTCGTATTGGATAACGTGGATCCGCATTGGACAAAGAGTTTATCGGATTTGATAGACCCGTCAGATACCTTATTTAATGTTATCACAAAATCAGGCTCTACTGCCGAAACACTGGCAAATTTTTTCTACTTTCTGAAACAATTAAAAGATTCTACCGAAAACTGGAGAGATAATCTTGTAATAACTACGGGAAAAAAGGGGTTTCTGAAAAGATTCAGTTCTGAAAATGGCATAAAAACTTACCCTGTTCCTGAAAATGTAGGTGGAAGATATTCAGTGTTGTCGGAAGTGGGGCTTTTCCCGGCGGCATGCTGCGGAATTGATACGGTAAAGCTGCTTGAAGGCGCTGTCGATGCAATGGAAAACGAGCACGTGCCTGTTTTGTATGCCGCCCTGCAGTATTATTTCTACAAGAATAAGGGTAAAAATATCAATGTTTTTATGCCCTATTCTAAAAGACTGGAATCGGCGGCTGATTGGTTCAGACAGCTGTGGGCAGAATCTCTGGGAAAAAACCAAAATACCGGCCCGACGCCGGTAAAGGCAGTTGGAACGACCGATCAGCATTCTCAAATCCAGCTTTATATGGAGGGACCTAATGATAAGACAGTTTCATTTTTGGAGGTTTTTGAGAGAAACCCGGAAATGAAGATAGATTACCCTGACCATTTCCTTGGAGGAAAATCCCTCAGGGAGCTTTTTAATGCAGAATGCAAGGGAACCAGGGAGGCTTTAACCAGGGCAAAACGCCCTAATATGACGTTTGAAATTCCTAAAATAGATGCCTATAATATAGGTGAACTCTTATACCAGCTGCAAGCATCCTGTGTTATATCGGGCAGGATGATGGGAATAGATCCCTTTAATCAGCCCGGGGTGGAGTTGGGTAAAAGATTGGCGTATGAAATAATGGGAAAAGAGGAGTAAATTTATGAAAATATTGAAAGGGAAAGAAACCGCTAAGTTTATTACTGATAAGGTGTATGCTAAAAAGCAGGAGCATAAATTTTATGCTGAACTGACTGTAGGCAGGGTTTACAGTATTTCTGCAGGCGGAGAGATTGATTTTGGAGGAAGTGAGTACAAAAAAGCGGAATATAAACCCCTCAAGCCGGAGAAAAAAAGCGAGGAAGATGAATATGGATGGTGGAATTTAAAAAAAGGAATATATTTGTTTAAATTTAACGAGTTATTAAAACTTGCTGAAAAACAGAAAGCGCTAATTCAGCCAAACAGAAGGTTTATAGAAGCAGGCGGATTCCATCCGTTGTTTATAACTGAAGAGTCCGGAGAAATATCTGTTGCGGTAAATGTTCCATCCGGTATAAAGGTTAAGGAAAATGCCAGAACCAGTGAAGTCAGGATATGGGAAGGATGAATTGAATCCCTTAGCGAGGATATTAATACTGGCAGGGATATTTATGATAACTGCAGGAGTTCTTGTGAATTTTGGGTTGGGCCGCCTTCCCGGAGATATATATATAAAAAGAGAAAATATTTCAATTTATCTGCCAATAACATCCTCAATTGTAATTTCCGCAATTGTGACGTTAATCCTGCACATTTTAAAAAAATAAGCTAATATGGGAATTAAAGATTAAAGATGGCACCTAAAAGGTATAGAAAAGGTGAACATGAATATGTAGATTGGGAAACGGGATTCAGGGAGGTAAGAAAATTGGACAACAGCGAAGAAAAAAAAATAAAGATAAAAATGGATGAGGATACAGCAATGGGGAACTTTGCAAACCTTGGGTTTATTTCCCATTCTCCGGATGAATTTATTATGGATTTCATCTTTATGCCTCCGGGGTCCGATAAGGCAAAGGTGATTTCCCGGATAATTTCTTCTCCGGGGCAGGCCAAGCGGTTTCAGATGGCCCTGAATGAAAATATAGAAAAGTATGAAAAGAAACACGGCAGGATAAAGCCTTCGGAAAAACCCGGCAAGAAAATAGGTTTTTAGCTGTTATAAGTAGTACCGGAATTCATGAAACTCCGTTCAGCGGCCTTATTCGTTTTAAATTATGAAAAAAATTAAAAAAGTAACCCCTCCCGTAATATGGGCTGGTATTATATTCGCATTATCGTCCATTCCACATTTAAGGACGCCTTTTTTGCATATTGATCATTACATAAGGGGCGCTGCGCATTTCATTGTTTTTTTCATTCTTACTCTACTTATAGCACCTAATTTCAAAAAAACCGGTAAGGGAAGGTTTACAGCCGTTATTATAGCCGCCGTATATTCGGTCATTGATGAATATTACCAGAATTTTATACCGGGCAGGCGAATGGTGATGACCGATATAATAATAAACTGGACGGGGTGCATAAGCGCCTTTATGGTGATGATAATTAATGATAAGTTTAATGCCATAAAAAGTTCCCCTGGGGAAAAGGGGGGAGGACTCAAATAGAATGCCGAAGTTTGTAATGCATAAGCATAAGGCCAGCACGCTTCATTACGATTTCAGGCTTGAGATTTCGGGCGTATTAAAAAGCTGGGTAATTCCTAAAGGCCCTTCCGCCAACCCCGCAGATAAAAGACTGGCGATTGAGGTTGAAGAACATGCCTTGAGTTATATGTTCTTTGAAGGAAATATCCAGGAGGGTAAATACGGCGCCGGGGAAGTTATAATATGGGATAGGGGTGAGTATACCTCCAAGAATAAAATTAAGGATGCTTATGAAAAAGGTCATATGGAGCTATCTTTAAACGGAGAAAAACTTAAAGGAACATTCAGATTGATAAAAATGAAAGAGTGGTCCCGTGAAACAAACAAGTGGTTGTTCATTAAAAAGTATGACAGTCATGTTATGTATGATGATATTACTGAAATTAAACCTGGTTCGGTAGTAAGTATGCGTAGAATTAAATAAAGCTTGAGCCATTAATTGAAACTTTTTATTTAAACTATATGTCTAATAATATAAAGGGGTCGGAAATTGGATAAACGAAAAAGGATGGAAAAAATTTATGAGGAGCACTCTCAGATGGTATGGAACATAGCTTTGGGTATAACATCAGATGAGGCATCTGCCGAAGATGCCGCTTCAGAGGTATTTGTAAAGCTTTTTAAAAAATATAATAAATTTTCCGGAAAATCATCGCTGAAGACCTGGATTTACAGAGTAGCTGTAAATACCGTTCTTAATTATGTAAAAAAAGAAAAAAGAAGAAAAACCCTGAATTTAAAAGAAAACTTAACATACAGTTCATCCACAGAGAAATATGAAAATAAAGATACTGTGGAAAGAATTCTTTCAGAACTTGATGAGAAGAACAAAACTTTTATTGTTCTCAGAGAAATGCAGGGGCTCTCCTATAAAGAAATATCTGATATACTTGGGATGAAAATAGGAACGGTAAAAACAAATATATACAGGGCCAGGGAAAAAATGAAAAACATTTATATAGACAAAGGGTATGATGGAAGAGAATAAGAATAAATGCCGATTCGACACAATTAACAGCCATATAGACGGGGAATTAAGCAAAGCGGAAACAAAAGCATATGAGAGCCATTTAAAAGATTGCTCTGAGTGTCGCAAAAAGGCCGATACGCTGGGTGAACTTAAATTAAGGTTTAAAAAGTACAATTTTTCAAATCCTCCTGAAAAAATATTCAGAAGGGCATTTTCTGAATACAGCAGAATTAAGACTTTCAGGAGAATAGCGTTGTCTGCAGCTGCGGTTTTTATTCTCTTTTATTTCGGTTTTGTAAGAGAGTTTGAAAGACTCCATCTTGAAGAACAAAAAATGGAATATCTTCATTCAGAGATTTTAGAGGTTGAAATATATAACGGGATTGAGGAAGATTCATCTGTTATTGATTTATTTTTAGCCGGTAAATTCTAAAAAAAGTCATGCAGGAAAGCGAGGGAAAATAAATGAATAAGGCAATAATTTTTTCAATAATGCTTATTTTTGTGGTTACCTCTGGTGCATATACGGGGGGCAGAAAACAGCAGGAAAAAAGGGATATGCAGAGATACAGCGAAAGCCGGACCAGGAAGTGGCAGATTATGAGCCGCAAGCTTGATCTTAGCGAATCGCAAAGACAAAAAATTAGAGATCAGCGCGAAAGAAATACTGAAAAGAAAAATGAATATGTTCGGAAATTAGGTGATTTAAGAAATATTTTAAGGAAAAAACTCTCCGAGGAAGAGATTGACGTGGAAGAGGTTGAATATATAATTGAAGACATAGGAGAGGTTCATAAAAAGATACTGGGCAGGAGAGTTCAGATGCTTATTGAATTTAAGAGTGTTCTAAATGATGAGCAATGGAAAAAAGTAAGACGTATGAAAGCCGGAAGTTTTATTCACAAAGAAAAAAAGAAATAAAAAAAACCTGTAACTTTTTTGATAAAAACAAAAATATTTATTATAGTTTCTATAAACGATTAGAAATAAAAAAATTAATGAATATTATAAACGGCGTGATTGACAGAATAGAAGATACAGATAAGGCTGTAATAAATATTAGAAATTATGGCAGTGTCACAGTTCCGGCAGATTTGCTGGGGTTTAAGCCGTATGAAGGCGCTCACATAAAAATAATTTGTAAACATGACAGAAAGGGTGAACAGTTATTAAAAGGAAACATAAAAGATATTCAAAAAGAGCTTCAGGAAAAAGAAAAAAGGCGAAAAGACAATGAATAAGATGAATTTAAGCATTGTTTTTTTAGCGTCATTCTTATTGACATCCGGGTGCGCATCTTTCAGAAAGGCGGAAACGCCGGCGGATATTCCAGAAACATACCATGACAAAAATATTCTGGAAATGAAAAATTATATAAATGACATTTCAAATTTAATAGAGGATGAAAAGGTTGCTGAAGCCAGAAATTTATGTGACAAAGCAATAATAAGACTATTTCAACTAAAGGAAAGCCTTGGTAAAACTGATTATGAGAGGTTTCATGGTGAAGTAGCCGTACTCAGAATAAGAGCCAATCATCTTGGAGAATCAAAAACCGCCGTGGTTGAAAGTGATTTATTCCCGCTTGTATGGAATACCAGGGTTGAAAAGTGGCTAAACTATTATACAGGAAGGGGCAGAGATCACTTTAAAAGATGGATAAACAGGTCAAAAAAATATATAGACCATATAAAGAAAAGGCTTAATGAAGAAGGCTTGCCTGAAGATTTGTCCTATGTTCCTGTAATAGAGTCAGGATATAATCCTTTCGCGCGCTCCAGGGTAAATGCTATGGGGCTGTGGCAGTTTATGCAGGCTACAGGAGAGCACTTCGGGCTTGCGGTAAATTACTGGATTGATGAGAGAAGGGACCCTTATAAATCGACAGAAGCAGCCATTCAGTTTTTAAGTGAGCTTTATGAAGAATTTGATTGCTGGCACCTGGCCCTTGCAGCTTACAATTACGGCCCTACAGCCGTAAATCGTAGGATAAGAAGGTGGAATACCAATGATTTCTGGGCTCTATATCTTCCTTCAGAAACCGAGGATTTCATACCTAAAATAATGGCGGCGATTTTCATTGTACGCGAACCGCAGCTCTTTGGTTTTAATTCCATATATGCCGAATCTTACGAATGGAAAGAGTTTGAGGTAAACGATGCTATGGATTTAAGGAAAGTGGCAGAATACAGTGAAAGAAGTACAGAAGAAATACATATGCTAAATCCCGAGTTAAGGCAGATGGTTACACCTCCCGGAGATAAATACAGTATAAGGCTTCCGGCAGAAACATATGATAGGTTTGTGAAGAATTATACCGAAGCTCCAGAGTCAGAGAGATATCTCTCCAAAAATGAAATTGACAGAATGCTCAGAAGGGTCGTTCGGCACCGGGTCCGCAGGGGCGAAAATATCTGGAATATCTCCCGCAGGTACAATGTCAGTATGGCGGAAATAAAAGAATGGAATAACCTGTCCACAAGTACAATCCAACCGGGACAGGAACTTAAAATATACAAATCAGGCTCATAAACCTTTAAAATTTAACTAAAAAAATAAACTTGTCATCATAAAAAAGCCGGATATTGAAATATTCAGGTTTTCGGGTTAATATTTAATTGATAATGTATGGAAATTTAAAATCACGCATTTATAATAATCAGAAAGATTCTCTTCGAAAATTACTTATCGTTGATGATGATCCCGACATTTTGAAATATTTCTGCAAAATAGCTGAAGAAATAAAATTTAAAGTATTTACTGCAGAAAACGGCAGAAAAGCCTTAAAGACAGCAGAAAATGAGTTTCCCGGAGTTGTACTTCTGGACTACATGTTGCCTGACAATAACGGAGCGGCAGTATTAAGCAGGTTAAAAAATATTTATCCTTTTGTCCAGGTAATTGCTGTTTCGGGCTTTGGAAAAGATGAGGCGGCACTAAAAATGATTCAGTCCGGAGCTTCCTGTTATATAAAAAAACCGGTCAATAAAGGAACAATGGTGGGTCTGTTAAAAAAATGCCACAGCGAATATAGAGAACTTTGTGAAAATGTGGGTTTGACAAGAGTCGATGTTGCGGGGGTTTCCCGGAATTTAGTTGAACTTATGTTAAAAAAGATACCAACAGATGTCTCTTTAGTTAATCACTCGGAAAGATACAGTGATGCTTTTAAAAATGCTTTTAATTACAGGTGTGATATCGTAATAATTGACTATGATAAAAACGGCTTTGATTTATTAAGAGAAATAAGGAGTCAAAATGTAATTACTGGAGTAGTTCTACTAACTAAGGAGGCCAATGAAGAAACAGCGCTTAATGCTCTTAAAAATGGAGCTGACTGCATTTTAGGAAAAACCGATGATTTACATAGTCTGCCCGAGATAATTGAAAAAATCAGACTGAAAATAAATTTGAAGAGATTGAAAAAATTCAGGGATGAAAAACTAAATAGAAAACGATCTATAACGGCTTCAGTTACGGAAGAAAGAAAAATCAGGCTTTCATTATCTGATACTACGAAAGGGAGAACGTCTTCGTTTGCCTTAAGGCTGCTTGATAATATACCGGTAGGAATCGCGCTTGTGGAAAAAAACCATAATATACTGTATATGAATAGATTTCTGAGAAAAATGATGCCCGCCCCGACAGATAAAATAGGGCTGGAAATTCTGGAGGCTGTAAAAAATTCAGGAACTTGTGATGTTTCGCTGAAGGTTATTAAAGACGAAATAGAAAAACTTTTCAATAGAAAAGAGGATATTGAAACTATAGTGCTTGGCGGTGATGAAAACTTAACACTTACAAGTATGATAGTAAAATGTAAAGGTACATCTAAAGAAACTGTTCTCCTTATTTTGCGATAAGATATTTTACTGTAAAATAGATGGCTGGGTTTTCTTATTGATATAAATTGACAAACATATCTGAATTTGCTATATATTCTTACCATGCAAACTATAATAACAACAATACATGTTATAGCGGCAATCCTGCTGATATTGATAATACTTCTTCAGCAGGGAAAAGGAGGAGGATTATCGGGGCTCGTCGGAGGCGGTTCAGGTATGGATGATGTGTTAAGCTCGCCTTCAGGAGATGTTTTTCTTAAGAAAGCAACAGTTACTCTTGCAGTAATATTTTTTCTCACTTCTCTTATACTTACGGTCAGATCAACAAGGGTTCATACCGAGAGTATACTTGACAGGCAGGGAGTTCCCCAGCGTGAAGCGCCCGCAGTACCGTGGCAGGATGAAGAAACAATGCCTGAGCCGGGAGAAGAACCACCGGTTGAAGAGGCTCCAGGGCAGGAAGCACCTATAGTTCCGCAAGATTAAGGCACTGTAATAAATACAGGCAATCCAGGTTCTTTATAACTAATATTATGCCGAGGTGGTGGAACTGGCAGACACGTACGGTTGAGGGCCGTATGGTTAATCCCGTGCGGGTTCAAATCCCGCCCTCGGCACCAGATAGGCGCGGTACCCAAGTGGACTAAGGGAACGGTTTGCAAAACCGCTATCCGCCGGTTCAAATCCGGCCCGCGCCTCCATAATGAATATGGGCGGTTAGCTCAGTTGGTTTAGAGTGCTTGCTCGACACGCAAGAGGCCACTGGTTCGAGTCCAGTACCGCCCACCATTGACACACCCGGAATTATATGGGTATTAAAATACAATGAGATTTAAACAGGATATTAAAAAAATGGATAAAAGCAGTAAATACAGACAATTGGAGAAATTAAGGCATTCCACTTCACATGTAATGGCGCAGGCGGTTATGCGCATTTACAATGATGTTAAACTTGGAATTGGGCCGGCTATTAAAGACGGTTTCTATTATGATTTTGATATTCCGGAGAAAATATCTGAAAACGACCTTCCAGAAATAGAAGAAGAAATGAAAAAAATAATTAAGGAAAATCAATCCTTCCGTAATCAGAAAATAACCAGGAGCGAAGCCCTGAAAATATTTGAAAAACAGCCGTATAAAATTGAGCTGATAAAGAAACTCCCTGAAGATGAACCTATAAATATTTATGAAAATGGAGAATTTGTTGACTTATGCAGAGGCCCTCACATTCGCAATACTTCACAGATAGCTAATTTTAAGCTTCTGAAAGTATCCGGGGCATACTGGAAGGGAAAAGAAAGCAACCCTATGTTGAGCCGGATATACGGAACGGTCTTTAATGAAAAAGAAGATCTTGAGAAATTTTTAAAAAGAAGAGAGATGGCTAAAGAAAGAGACCACAGAAAACTGGGAAATGAACTTGAACTTTTCACTATTCATCCCGAAACTGCCGGGCCGGGTCTTGTATTCTGGCATCCGCGAGGCGCAGCTGTAAGAAGGGTTATCGAAGATTTCTGGATTAAGGAGCATCAGAAAAATGAGTATGAGATGGTTAATATTCCGCATGTTTCTAAAAGTCATCTATGGAGTACTTCCGGGCACCTTGATTATTACAGGGAAAACATGTTTCCAATTATGGATTTCAACGATGGGGACGATTATATATTAAAACCTATGAACTGTCCCGGGCACATAATAATCTATAAAAGCAGTATTCGCTCGTATCGCGACCTTCCTGTGAGGTGGGCTGAGATGGGTACTGTTTACAGGTATGAGAAACCGGGGGTTTTACATGGACTTATGAGGGTGAGAGGATTTACACAGGATGATGCTCATATTTTCTGCCGCTTTGATCAAATGATGAAAGAGATAAAGAAAACGCTTGAATTTATTGTTCATATTCTTTCCACTTTCGGTTTTCATGAATATGAAATCTTTTTAAGCACAAGACCGGAAAAATTCATTGGAAAAAAATCACGGTGGGAACAGGCAGAAACTGCCCTTAGAAGAGGAATGGAAAAGGCGGGCCTGGATTATGAAGTAGATGAAGGGGAAGGGGTTTTTTACGGCCCGAAAATTGATGTGAAAATTAAGGACTCTTTAGAGCGTATGTGGCAGTGTTCAACCATACAGGTTGATTTTAATATTCCTGAGAAATTTTCACTTGAATATGTAAATGAAAAAGGCCGCAGAGAACAACCGGTAATGATACACAGGGCTCTATTCGGCTCGCTTGAGCGTTTCTTTGGAATACTTATTGAACACTACGGAGGCAGATTTCCTTTATGGCTTTCTCCCGTTCAGGTTGAGTTTATACCCATTTCGGAAAAACATCACAAATACTGCTACAGACTAAAAAAAATGATGTTAGATTCCGGCATAAGGGTTAATGTTAATAATAAGAATGAGAAACTCGGGAAAAAAATATGGCAGTCAAGAAAAATGAAAACACCTTATATGGCGGTCATAGGAGACAAAGAGATAGATTCAGGACGTGTATCGGTAAGAAAGCTTTCGGAGGGTGAAGAAGGCACATACACCCCTGAAGAGTTTAAAAATATTCTGTTAAAAGAAATCAGTTTAAAAAAATAGCTTTTTTAAGCTTTTGAATCTTTCTTGCAGAGAGGCCTTTAACTGAATCACACCGTGTTGTATTGTTTATATAAAGCCACATTTTAAGCGCTTCGTCATAGCTTTTTTCCTGCTGGTATATTTGGGCCAGCATAATCCTTATTTCTTCAGGGGCATTTTCCTTAAAAGCTATTGATTCAAGCTCCCGGGAAGCTTCACCAACTTCGCCCTCTTCTAAAAATATCAAAACGGTTTTTAAGGTAAGCAGTTTCCATTTTACTTCTTCAAGGTTTCTTTTATCCCCTACCATAAGAAGATGTTCAATTTCACTTTCTAAAAGTTCTTTTTCGTCAAGCAGCGTATTCATTTTTTCAATAGTTTCGATGCTTTCGTCTAGGAGTTTTATTGCCTCTTCTGTTCTTTCCAGGTTCCATCCAAGGGTTATGGGGCCGGTAAGATGAGCGCTTATAAAAAGAGGGTCAAGACGGATAACCTGCTGCCAGTAATGTATTAGTTCCGGAAAGAGTTTCTTCTCACCATTTACTACAGTTGAATCAGGGATCCTGCCGACCCTTGAATAATACTGCAGAGACTGAATCCAGACGATATCAGCGGCCAGCCTGCGCATTCCGAGCGTAGAGGAAAGAAATATACCCGGAGTGCTTAAAGGAAACTCTTTGGTGAAAAGCGAGGGGTAAACCGGGCTTTTGTCTGTCATATTGAAAGAAATAACTGTAAAAAGCAGAAATAATATTAAAAGCGCCTTTTTTGTCATAGTTCCTTGCTGTCAAAAAGAATAACAGATATAAGCAGTACTACAAGGGAGTATCCCAGCGCATATCCGCATGAGAACAGAAAGTTTGCCGATAGCGGAGCCCTCACATGATAGAAATCTTTGTAGTTAAGGATGTTGAAGTTGGGGATTATATAATATATTATTCTCAATAGCGGAGTTATGTGGATTCCGGATTCGGCCAGCATTTCGCCTAAAACCAGCAGGTCATCAGAAAAGTGTCCCAGGCTCCAGAGGAAAAAAATAGACAGAAAGGAAGAAGCGCTGGATGTTGATAAGAGGGAAAACATAATTGAAAATGAAATAACAATAAGAACTTTAAAGAATATTGAGATTGAAATCCCCACAAGATAAAAATCCCAGCTCCATCCTTTAATCAGAAGCAGAAGTGCGAGTGCAGATGTCATAAATATAATATAAAAGGCGGTTTGAGCTGCTATTCCCAGAAAGCGTCCGGCTATATACGTCCACCTCTTTACGGGCCTTGAGAGTATAAGATATACAGTTCTATTCTCCATCTCCTGAAGAATCATTTTTACGGATACAAACGCCGCAGTCAGAAAAGCAAAAAGTTCAATTGATGCGGTTCCGAGATCAGTTATAACCCTCACTTCTTTATCCGGAGCGAGCATTGAAAATAGAATACCGCTCCCGCTTATTATAATTACAAAAAGAAACAAAATTAAAAAATTTTTTCTCTTAAGATTTTCTAATAAGGTGAATTTTGCAATCTGATATATTTTATTTGCTGTTTTTTTCATGTTCGCTTATAATAGATAAAAATTCATCTTCAAGCCTGGAGTGAGGTTCTGTTATTTTTAAAATTTTTCCCTTATGTAAAACGGCAACCCTGTCAGCCACTTTTTCAACCTCTGATATAATGTGTGAGGAGAAAAATATAGTCTTTCCCCGCTCTTTCAGTTTTTTCATGTGATCTCTTATCTCAATTATGCCCCTGGGGTCCAGCCCTCCCATAGGTTCGTCCAGTATCAGGAGCTCAGGGTCGGACAGCAGAGCCTGAGCCAGGCCAAGCCTCTGCAACATACCCCTTGAAAAAGAGTTGAGTTTTTTGTGTTCGGCTCCTGTAAGTGATGTGTAGTTAAGTACGGCATGAATTCTTTTTTTTAACTTATCTTTAGGAATATCACTTAAACTGCCCCAGAATTTTAATATCTCAACCGGGCTGAAATTCCTGCTAAAATAAGGCATTTCCGGAAGATAACCGGTTTTTCGTTTAGAAGAGCTGGAAAAATGAGGGTTTCCGAATATTTTTACTTTTCCGGTATCCGGGTGTATGAGACCAAGAATTAATTTTATGGCAGTTGTTTTACCGGAACCGTTTAAACCTATCAGTGAGAATATTTCATTGTTTTCAAGCTTCAGGTTTACCCCGCGCAGGGCCCTGGTTTTATTTTTTCTGCCGATATGAGCCTGCAGATACGTTTTACTTAAATTTTCTATTATCAGCGGTTGCTTTTTCATACTATGTAAATTATATTATTGGAATGATAAAAATCAAGAGGGTGTTGACATATATTTTGCATTTTGTTATAAAAATAGAGTTAAAACGGGCTTAACAGCTTTTTATATTAAAAATTTGGGAGAAAATTACAGGAGGTAACAGCATAACTTCGGATAAAATAAAACTAAGGATTAATGAAGAAATAAGAGCTTCAAAAGTTCTTTTAATAGGCAAAGACGGTGAGAAAGTCGGAAAGGTGGAGAAAAGTGAAGCGCTCAAAAAATCCACCGAAGACGGGTTGGATTTAGTTGAGGTTGCTCCGAAAGCAAAACCTCCGGTTTGTAAAATAATGGATTACAGCCGTTATTATTACGAGATGAAAAAGAAAAAGAAGGAAAACCGGAAAAAGTCAAAGACGGCGCAGATGAAGCAGATAAGGCTCTCTCCAAACATCGGAAAGCATGATTTAAAAGTCAAGTTCAACAAAATAAAAAAATTCCTGAAAGATGGGCATAAAGTAAAAGTTAATATGATGTTTAAGGGCAGACAGAAGGAGCACCTTGATGTGGGAAAAGAAATTCTAACGGCTATGATAAAAAAGCTGGAAGGGACAGCAGAGTGTAAGAACGAGCCTAATTTCGAAGGATTTTATATGTCCATGCTGCTGGTTCCGACATCGGAAGGAAATTCAAATGGCAAAAAATAAAAACAAAACACATTCAGGAGCAAAAAAGAGGTTTAAGATAACGGGTAAAGGGAAAGTAAAAAGACATCATGCATCCACCTCGCATCTGATGAGTAAAAAGAGCTCAAAAAAGAAGAGAAAACTTCGTTCTTCTGCAATAGTGAGGAAGGAAGATGAAAAGAATATAAAGTCACTTTTAGGAAAAAAATCATGAGAGTAAAAAGAGGAAAAAACAAAAAAAGAAAGCATAAAAAATACTTGAAGTCAGCCAAAGGATACAGGAGCAGTAACTCAAGGCAGTACCGCAGCGCAAAAAATCAGCTTAAAAAAAGCATGCAGTATGCAACGCGGGACAGGAAAGCAAAAAAAAGAACTATGAGGCGCATATGGATAAGCAGAATAAATTCCGCATGTAAAGCAAATGGGATAAGCTATTCAAAATTCATATCATCATTAAAAGAAAAAAATGTCTTTCTTGACAGAAAGGCAATGCAGGACATAATTTTGAAAGATCCGGAGGCTTTTGCAGATATAATCAAGTTTGTAAAAGACTGACATTCCAATAAAAAGCCGGGCGGCTACAAATGCCTAAGCATAAAAATTTCAACCCGTCTAGAACATTAATAATACTCTTTGCCCTATTTATAATAGCAGGCACAGTATTGCTAATGCTACCGGTTTCCACAGTAGAGCCGATAGGTTTTATAGATGCGCTTTTCACAGCTACTTCCGCAGTATGTGTAACGGGTTTAACCGTAAAGGAAACCGGCGTTTTTTTCACGGGTTTCGGACAGGGGGTCATTCTTCTTTTAATACAGCTGGGGGCATTGGGGTACATGGCACTTGCCAGTATGCTTGTATTGCTTTTAAAAAGGGGCGTTAATATAAAAGGGCGGCTTCTTGTTCAGAAAGTAAGCGGAAAAAAAAATATAAGTGTTTCCGTATTTCTGGCAAAGGTTGCAGGGATAATTCTCTTTTTTGAATTGGCAGGAACATTAATACTTACGTGGAGAATGAGGGGTATGTTCACCTCTTTATCCGAGACGGTTTATAACGCGGCCTTTCATTCAATTTCGGCTTTTTGCAATGCCGGTTTTGACCTGTTCGGGTCTTCTCTTACACCGTTAAGAGAAGACCCGGTTTCCGTTATTCTTTTTTCAATGCTGATTATAACCGGGGGCATAGGTTATATAGTGATAGATGATTTAACTGGTTTTGCAAAATCAAGGCTAAAGGGAAAAAAATACAGGTTGTCTGTTCATTCCAGGATAGTTTTAAATCTGACTGTTATTCTACTGGCAGCAGGCACCATCCTTTTCTTTTTATTTGAAAGAAACAACCCCCGGACAATTTCAGGGATGCCGCTCGCCCGGCAGGTTCTTATTTCCTTTTTTCAGGCTACAACTCCCAGAACGGCAGGTTTTAACATGGTGCCTACGGCCGGACTGGTGAATTTCACAACCCTCTTCACTATTGTTCTTATGTTTATAGGGGCTTCTCCGGGAGGAACTGCTGGAGGGGTTAAGACAACAACCGTTTCCGTGATATATGGAAAAGTAAAAAGCGTTCTATCGGATCAACAAGACATTAATATGTTTAAGAGAAGAATAAAAGAGAAAACCGCAGGCAACTCCGTTGCAGTTTTTATGCTGAGTCTGATTTTCGTTGTTTTTATAACTTTGTTTCTTTCGGCAGTTGAAGGATTCTCGGTAAAAGAACTGATGTTTGAGGTTATATCCGCATTCGGAACCGTAGGGTTATCCACGGGGATAACAGACAGCTTGAGTAAAACCGGAAGAATACTTATAATACTAATTATGTTTTGTGGTCGTTTGGGTCCGGTAACGGTAGGAGCGGCTTTTCTGCGCAGGAAAAAGAAAAAGAATTATAGATATCCTGAACAGGAAATAGCCATAGGGTAAAGGAACTTATATGAAAAATTTTGCGGTTATAGGTCTAGGAAGATTCGGAACAGCAATCGCCAGGTACCTGGAAGAATTTGGCGGTGAGGTGCTTGCTATAGAAGAAGACCCTGAGAAGGTAAGGGAATATGAAAATGAATTCACCTCGGTAGTTGAAGCAGATGCTACGGACATAGACGCTTTAAAGGACCTGGGGGTATCTGATGTTGAGGCTGCAGTGGTTTCAATAGGAACGAATATGGCGGCCAGCATTCTCATAACGCTTCTATTAAAAGAACTGAAAGTACCTTTGCTTATAGTAAAAGCCCAGTCGCCTCTTCACGGGAATGTATTAAAAAAGATTGGAGCAAACAGGGTTGTTTATCCGGAAAAGGACGTTGCTCAGTCAATATCCCGTCAGCTTGTATGGCCTGGATACAATGAATTGGAACTGGCGCCGAACCTGGCAATGGTTGAAATAAGTGCTCCGAAAAAGTTTATAGGAAAAGAACTCCATAAACTTGAAATTCGGTCAAAGTACAATGCAAATATAATTGCAATTAAAAAGAAAAAGCCCTTTATAAACAATGAAAGTCATTCTGATTACAGAGAAAAAATAATTGCTCCGCCGGAAGCCGAAACGACTATTGAAAGGGGAGATAGCATAATACTTGTATGCCCTCAGAATGAGGCTGAAAAATTCAGGGAAATGAAGTGAATAACGAAAACGAAAATAACGAGATTAATATAAACGACAGAATAGAGAAGGGTAAATTCTATTTTGTCAACGAAAAATATGAGTTTGCCATAAGGGAATTTAAAGAGGTTCTAAAGGTAAATAAAAATTTACCCGATGTTTTCTACAATCTTGGCATATCGTATGAAAGTTCGAACGATTTTGATAAGGCAAAAGAGAACTATCTTAAGGCCCTTGAGCTGGATCCCGAACATAAAATGGCAAAGGACCACCTTGACAGGATGCTTGACAAGTGAATTTCAAAGAGAAGTACAATAAGATAAAAAGTGAGGCGCCCCATGAGGTGTTAAAATCCCAAAATGCCGGCGAATTGGACAAGGCAAGGTCAAAATACATAGGCCGTAAAGGGGTTGTGACATCACTTTTTAAAGAGCTCGGAGGGATACCTCACCAGGAAAGGCCTCTCTGGGGGAAGAAACTTAACAGCTTAAAAAAAGAAATAGAAAATTTAATTGAGAAGCAGAAAAACAGCATAAGAAAAGAGAAATCAAAGAAAGAGTTTTTTGACCCCACCTTGCCTGTAGAGCATTACAGATACCCGGGGAGAAATCCTGCTGCCAGGACTATGGATGAAATAACTTCCCTGTTTATATCAATGGGGTTCGGGGTTGCATACGGCCCGGAAATAGAGACAGAATACAATAATTTTACAGCTCTCAATTTCCCGAAAGACCACCCTGCCAGGGATATGCAGGATACATTTTACGTTGATGAAAACTGGCTGCTAAGAACACACACCTCCCCTGTTCAAATAAGAGTAATGAAAGAATCTAAACCTCCGGTTAAGCTTGTTGCTCCCGGAAAATGTTATAGGCGTGATACCCTTGATGCATCCCATCTTCCGGTGTTTCACCAGGTCGAGGGGTTGATGATAGACAGGAAAATCAGTTTTTCTCACCTCAAGGGTGTCCTTGAATGTTTCACAAGAAAATATTTTGGAGGAAAGGTAAAGACCCGTTTTAGGCCTTCTTTTTTTCCTTTTACAGAGCCTTCAGCGGAGGTTGATATTAGCTGTACTATATGCATGGGGAAAGGGTGTTCTTCGTGTTCAGGAAAGGGATGGCTGGAAATACTGGGGGCGGGCATGGTTGATCCCAATGTGCTGGAAAACTGCGGCATAGATAAAAACAAGTGGCAGGGGTTCGCATTTGGAATGGGGGTGGAAAGGATAGCGATGCTTAAATACGGAATTGATGATATAAGATATTTTATTCAGAATGACAAAAGATTTCTGGAGCAGTTTTAAAAATGCATGTTCCGATAGATTGGTTAAAAGAATATATGGATATTGAAAACATGCCGGACGATATTGCTGAAGATTTAACACTGCTGGGGCTTGAAGTAGAGTCAATTACTGAGGGTAATACCGGAAAGGTATTGGAAATAGAGCTGACTCCCAACAGGGGTGACTGCGCTTCAATAATAGGGATTGCAAGAGAGCTTTCAGTCAGGTATAAATGCGAAATGAAATATCCGGATACCGGGGTTTGCAGTTCTGGGGATAAGACGGCGAATAATTATTGTATTGAAATAAAAAATGAAAAATCCTGTCCTTATTATTCTTTAAAAATAATAGAAAATGTTAATGTGGCTGAATCCCCCATTTGGCTCAAAAAACGTTTAAGGGATTGCGGAATAAGGCCATTAAATAATGTCGTGGACATATGCAATTATATTATGGTTGAAACCGGGCAGCCCCTACACGCCTTTGACGCTGACAAAATCAAAGGAAAAGAGATATGGGTAAGAAAGGCGGAGAGAGAAGAGGAGCTTCTCTTTCTCGATAAAAAGAAAAGAAAACTTGATCCTGACGACATTATAATTGCCGACAGGGAAGGTCCCCTGGCATTAGCCGGGGTTATGGGTGGACTGGACTCCGCTGTATCCGAAAATACCGAAAAGGTGCTCTTGGAAAGCGCATTTTTTAATCCCAAAAACATCTCGAGAACCCAGAAGAGAGCGGGGTTAAACACAGAGGCATCATACAGGTTTTCAAGAAACGTGGATCCTGAATGGGTTTTGCGTTCTCTGTACCGGGCGGCTGATATGATAGTTAAAGAATGCGGTGGAAAAGAAATTCACGGGCACTTGGATGCAGGCGGAATTCCGCAAAGACGAAAGATGATTGCCTTGACAGCAGAAAGGGTAAACAGTGTGCTGGGAACACGGATTTCAATTGATGAAATAAAAGAATATTTAAGGCTTTTAGAATTCAGTGTTTATTCTGAAGAGAAAGGCAGAATAACCCTGAATGTGCCTTCTCACAGACCGGATGTGGAGAGGGATATTGATCTAATAGAGGAGGTAGCAAGGGTTTATGGCTACGATAAAGTGGATTCTTCTCTTCCTGAAACAACTATTGAAGCAGAGTTTTTAAACAAGCCGGATAACTTTTCCAGGATTGAAGAGATACTCAAAGCCTACGGATACAGTGAATCGGTAACTAACACCTTAATTGATAAAAACATGATAAAGAATATGGGGATTCTCAAAGAGGTGACCCCGGTCAGTATAAGCAATCCGGTAAATGTCAAAATGAATATCCTGAGACCGGGACTGCTATTCGGCCTTCTGCAGGTAGCAAAATACAATATTAATCAAAAACAAAGCGGTATCAGGTTTTATGAGAGGGGGCCGGTATTCTTTTTGCAAGACGGAGAATATAAAGAAAAAAAACAGGTTGCCTTTCTTTCTCAGAATGAAGGTTTTTATCACGCAAAAAAAACAGCAATTTCATTATTAAAGGGAATGAAACAGGAGTATTCTTTTAAATACGATGCAAATACCGCTCTTTTTGATAAAGAAAAATCCGCCGTTATAGAAATTGAAGGAGTCAGGGCAGGAGAGTTGGGGTGCTTGAAAGAAAAGGTTGTCTCTGAAGCGGGGCTTTCAGAAGACAATTTTGCAGGATGTTATATATTTATGGACAGTTTAAAGTCAGGGAAATCATCGGACATTAAATTTAGAAAATGGAGCCAGTTTCCATCAATTTTCCGCGATATTTCAGTTGTTGCACCTGTTGAATTGACACACTTAGATATTTATGATACTATAAAAAAAGCAGGAGGAAAGCACTTGAAAGAAGTGGAAATGTACGACATGTTTATTGACGATAAAATAGGCCGGGGAAAGAAAAGCATGACATTTGAGATTGAATTTAATAATCCTGAAAAAACTCTCTGTTCAGAAGAGGTGGACAGGAGTATCAGAAAAATTATAAAAATGCTTGAAAATGAAAAGGGTATAACTTTAAGACAAAAGTAAATGAATGGGCTTGAAGAATTAAAAGTAAACATAAAAGAGCTTATAAGAAAGCATAAAGGGCTAAAAGAAGAAAACAATATTCTTCTGGAAAAGGTGGAAAGAATTAACAAGGATAAAAAGTTTCTTGAAAGAAAGAATAAAGAATATCCTGAAGTAATACAGAAAAACAGGAAGTTAGTTGAAGAACGAAAAAAAATTGCAAAAAAAGTAGATGATATATTAAGAAGGATAGATAAAGCGGGGAAAACATAAATAATGTCGGAAATAGAGGCAACAACAATACGCATATGCAAAAGAGACTATAAAATTGCCAGTGACGAATGGCAACCTTTATATATAAAGAAATTAGGTGAGATTCTCAATAATGAGATCAAGCAGGTTGAATCGGAAACTAAAATAGCAGACAACTATAAACTGCTTATAATAGGAGCATTAAAAATTATAGATAAACTGCTTAGGGTTAGCGAAAGGAAAACCGGCAGCAGCCAGCTTGTAGAAGAAGAAATTGAGAATTTAAATACTCGTATAAAAAAAGTTCTTTAAAAAATCTACCCCTGCGATGTGCGTGTTTGTTGTCTGAAATGAGCCTACACCAAAAGTAGACGGGAATCCGCGTCCCCGAGCAGCCTTGGCTGCCGGGGCAGGACAACCACCCTGCTTAAAAGAAGCTCAATTTCAGACCTTTAATAACGGCATTGCGGGGGTTTTTTTTATAAACACAGTTCAGAAACCCCGCAGAAATGTCTAAGGAGAAAAAAAGTGAAAGAACTTTTTGAAAAAGAAGAAAGTTTTAAAAATCGTTATGATAGAAACAGACCGCTTGCTTTTAGAATGAAGCCTCAAGTTTTAGACGAATATGCGGGCCAGTCACACCTTTTGGGAAAAGACAAACAGCTTAGAAAAATAATTGAATCAGGGGTTATATTTCCTTCTGTATTTTACGGCCCTCCCGGGTGCGGAAAAAGCGCACTTTCAAATATAATAGCGGAAAGAATAAAGGCTTCTGTCGAAAGAATAAATGCGGTAAGTTCAACTATAAAAACAATCAGAAAAATTGCAGAAAAAGCGCGTGTAAGACTTGAAAAAGGCATAAAGACTGTTTTAATAGTAGATGAGATTCACAGGTTTAATAAAACCCAGCAGGAGTCATTGTTGCCTGATGTTGAGGAAGGTGTACTTATACTGATAGGTTTAACCGCTGAAAACCCGTACTACTATATATCCGGTCCGCTTATTTCAAGGGTGCGGGTATACAAACTTGCCCCCTTAAAAGAGAAAGATATCAAGAAAATTCTCAAGAATGCGGTGAAGGACGAAAAAAAAGGGCTTGGAAAAATGGATTTGACGGTTACATCAGGAGCTATCGATATTATAGCTAAAGCGAGTGAGGGGGATGCGCGGTATGCGCTTAATACTCTTGAAATGGCAGCAGCTTTCACATCTGAAGGAGAAATAAATTCAGAAACAATTAAAAAATGCATCGGAGGGAAACGTGTGGTTTATGACAGGGACGGTAGTCAGCATTATGACACAATTTCTGCTTTTATAAAATCAATGAGGGGCTCGGATCCCGATGCTGCGGCATACTATCTTGCAAAAATGATATCTTCTGGAGAAGACCCCAGGTTTATTGCAAGACGTATAGCCATTTGCGCCTCGGAAGACATTGGAAATGCGGATCCCAGGGCTTTAATACTTGCAAATTCGGCCCTGGGGGCGGTAGAGTATGTCGGTATGCCCGAAGCCGGGATAATTCTTGCCCAGGCGGCTATATATGCAGCTTCTGCTCCAAAAAGCAATGCGGCCTGCGCTGCCTTAAACAGGGCGTTAAGTTATGTGGAAAAGGAGAGCTTTAATGAAATTCCGAGGCACCTGACTAAATCCGGTTCTTCTGAATACAAATATCCTCATGATTTTAAGTACGGTTATGTGTCACAGAGATACATGAAAAAAAAGAAGAAATTTTATAAGCCTTCTCAGCGGGGATATGAAAAAATAATAAAAAAGTACCTTGATTTTTTGAATAAATACGATGAAAAAGAAAAAAAAACTTAGAAAAGAGACTTTGGGAATGAGAAAAAAAATCGGAAAAAACAAAAGAGCCGGTTTTAAAGAGTTTGCCGCAGATAAAATTATAGATAACAGCCATGTAAAAAAAGGGGAAAACATACTGGTGTATGTTTCAACAAGGTATGAGGCCCCCACGGATAGTATTATTGATGCATTAATTAAGATGAAAAAAAATGTGTATGTTCCCGTGATGGAAGAAAAAGAGATTAAACCGGTGCGCTTACGCAGCAGAAAGGAGCTGGTTATGGAAAACCGCGGAATTAAGGAACCGCCGCTTAACGGGCGTGAATATATAAAGCCAGAGTTTCTTGATGTTGTAATCGTTCCTGGCGTATGCTTTTCCCAAGACGGAAAGAGGATAGGCATGGGAGGAGGCCACTATGACAGGTTTCTTTCCGAATATGGCAGTAATATGCATAAAATAGGGTTGTGTTTTTCCGAACAGATTGCAGGTAATATACCCCAGGACCATCATGATATCAAAATGGATGAAGTTCTGGCAGATAAAATTCAAGGGTTTACAAGGGTTAAGTAAAAGACAGCGCCTTAATGTATCTGTCTATTCAGGCAAGATACCGGCTGCAGCGTGTGAATTTAAGAAAGGAAGTGAAAAATGTTTCAAGGACCATTATATATTATTGCAGGATTTGGAGCGGGTTTTCTTGTAAAGAGTTTATCTTCTAAACAAAAAGAGCTGTTGCATATTCAGAAGCGCGACGAAGAAATAAACAGGTTCAAAGAAGAAATGAACAGCGCGATTGAGAAAAAGGAAAAGGAGATAGACGCAGAAAAAAAGAGAATAAGGGAAGATATTGAAAGAAAAACGGGAGAGACAAGGGAAAATTTAAAAAAGAAGAGTATAGAGATAGATCAGAGAGTAAAAAAGCTTGACCAGAAAGCTGACATTATTGAAAGAAAAGAAGCTGAGATAGAGAAACGTGAAAAAAACATAGAAACAATAAAGAAAAAATATGAAGCCAAGGAAAAAGAAGTTGAAGAGATGAAGGCTAAGGAAGAGTCGGTTCTAAAAAAAATATCGCGGTTTTCTCCTAAGCAGGCAAGAGAAGAAATACTTAAAAGAGCTGATGAAGAAGCCAGGGAAGAGGCAAAAAGAATATATGAAAGGACAGTTGAAAATGCAAAAAGGTCCGCCCAGAAAGAGGCAGTGGAGATAATTGCGCAATCTATTCAGAGAAATGCTTCTGAAGTAACCCAGGAGCTTACCGTGACAAGTGTTTCAATCCCGGATGAGGATATGAAGGGGAGAATTATCGGTCGGGAGGGAAGGAATATAAGATCCTTTGAGGCTGCCTCAGGGGTTAACCTTATCATTGATGATACCCCGGGAGTAATAACTATATCTTCTTTTGACGGAATAAGGAGAGAGATAGCCAGAAGGTCTCTTAATCTTCTGATAAAAGACGGCAGAATTCAGCCCTCGCGCATTGAAGAGGTAGTATCAAAGGTTAAATCGGACATTGGTGAATCTGTTCGGAAGTCCGGAGAAAAAGCGGCCATGGATGCAGGTGTAGTGGGCCTTCATGACGAGCTGATAAATCTTCTGGGTAAGCTTGAATACAGGACATCATACGGTCAGAATGTTTTGGAGCATTCGGTATCGGTAGCCAATCTTGCAGGGCTTATGGCTGATGAATTAAATGTCGATTCTGATTTTGCCAGAAGAGCGGGAATACTCCATGATATAGGCAAGGCTGTTGACAGGGAGATTCAGGGAAACCATTCTCAAATAGGTGCAAAGCTGGCAAAGAAATACGGGGAAAGCGGCAGGGTTCAAAACGCAATAATGGCTCACCATGAAAAGGAGCAGCCTCAGACGGTAGAGGCTGTATTTGTCGCCGCCGCTGACGCAATATCAGCGTCGAGGCCCGGCGCAAGGAGAGAACAGATACAGCACTATGTAAGAAGAATGGAAGATATTGAAAGCATCGCAAAATCTTTCGAGGGAGTAAAGGAAGCATACTGTTTGTCAGCCGGCCGGGAAATTAGGATTATTGTAGAGCCGGATAAAATTAGTGATTCGCAAGCCGCAGAGATAGCTAAAGAATGTGCCAGAAAGATAGAAGATTCAATAGAGTTTCCCGGAGAAGTGAAGGTTGCAGTTATAAGAAGCATGCGTAATGTAGAGACAGCGCGCTAAACAGATGAAAATACTTTTTATTGGAGATATAGTCGGAAAGCCCGGCAGAAGAGCGGTCTCTTTAATATTAAGCGGGTTTATAAAAAGCAGGTCGATAGATTTTGTAATCGCATGCGGTGAGAATTCGGCCGGCGGTCTGGGAATAACCCCTGAAATTGCCCGGGAACTCAACTCAATGGGAATCGGATGCATAACAGGAGGAAATCACATCTGGAAGAGAAAAGAGATAATGGATTTTATGAATAATGAAATAATAGTAAGACCGGCAAACTATCCTGATGTTCCGGGAAGGGGGCACAGGGTATATACTGTTAAAAAAACCAGGGTTGCAGTCATAAACCTCCAGGGGCGGACATTTATGGAACCTATTGATGATCCCTTCAGATCTGTAGACAGTATTCTTGAAAAGACAAAAGATATTGGCATAAAAATTGTTGATATTCATGCTGAGGCGACTTCTGAGAAAATGGCTATGGGGTTTTATCTTGACGGAAAGGTCTCAGCTGTAGTAGGCACCCACACTCATGTACAGACGTCGGATGCGCGGATACTACCGGAAGGAACCGGTTACATAACCGATGCGGGGATGACCGGGTCAAAAACGGGGGTAATCGGAGTAAAAAAAGAAGAAATCATTAAGAAATACCTGACAGGACTTCCTTTCAGATTCAAGGTGGCAAAAGGGGAAGAATTTCTTGAAGGCGTGATTCTTCATTTAGATGAAGTTTCGGGGAAATGCAAGAGAATAGAGCCGCAGCGCATTTCAGTTAAGGAATTCTTATGAATCTTGAAAAAAAAGAACACGTTAGTAAAATAAAATTATGTCAGTAATAAGCGGAAAAAAAATCGCAGAAAAGATAAGAAAGAGGATAAGAAGGGAAATAAACAGTTTTCCGGATTCCATAAGAAAACCCCAGCTTGAGGTTATAGTTGCGGGTGATGATGAGGCAAGTATTTATTATGCCGGGCTTTTAAAACGCTCGGGAGAAAAAGAAAATATTAACGTAAGGCTTCATGAGCTTAGAAAGACCTCAACGGGTGAGCTGTTAACTCTCATTGAATCTTTAAACAACGATACGGAAGCAGACGCAATATTACTGCAGCTGCCGCTTCCTGACGGTATATGTAAAGAGAAAATAACAGGCTGTATATCTTCTGCAAAAGATGTAGATGGCCAAACCCCGGAAAATCTGGGGAGGCTCTTATCATCTAAAGGGGGAATATACCCTGCAACAGCAAGAGCCGTTTTGAAAATAATCAGAGAAAATGGAGTAAGTATAACCGGTAAAAGGGCGGTTGTAATCGGAAGGAGCACAACCGTAGGCCTGCCGGCATCTCTCCTCCTCATAAAAGAAAATGCGACTGTGACAATATGTCATTCAAAATCACAGCCGTTGAAGGACTATACTCTTGACGCCGATATACTTGTTGCTTCAGCGGGAAAACCCCGCCTTATTAAAAGGGAACATGTAAAAGAAGGCGCGTATGTAATTGATGTTGGAACAAATGAAGTTGACGGGGTTATGGTAGGGGACGTTGACTTTGAAAATGTTATAAAAAAGGCCTCCGTGTCGCCCGTGAAAGGCGGTGTGGGTGCAATAACGCTGGCTTGTCTGCTGGAAAACACACTTGAGCTGTACAAAAAAAACATATAAGGTCTCTGAAATCAATTCATTTTCCCGGCAGATTCTTGAAAGGGAAATTGGTTCTGTATGGGTAGAAGGCGAAATATCAAATTTCAAGCATCACTCATCAGGCCATATGTATTTTACGCTTAAAGATGAAAAGGCCTCTTTGGATGCTGTAATGTACCGTAAGTTTAATTATGGGCTGGATCTTGAGCCCGAGAGGGGAATGAAGGTTTTAGTCAGGGGGACGATCAGCATATATGTAAGGGGCGGTCGGTACCAGATTCTTGTGTGGGAAATGGAAGAAAGCGGTAAGGGCGAGCTGGAAAAGAAATTTTTAGAGCTTAAGGAAAGACTTAAAAAAGAAGGCCTGTTTGAACAGAGTCATAAGAAGCCGGTACCTTCTGTTCCTTCGCTTGCGGGTGTGGTGACCTCTCCCACCGGAGCTGCAATAAGAGACATACTTAATGTGATCAAACGCAGGTTTGCGGGCATAAAGGTTGTGCTTTTCCCCTGCAGAGTTCAGGGCGAAACCGCTGGCGATGAGATAGTAAACGGGATTGAAACACTAAACAGGCTGTACCCTGAAATGGACGTTATGATTGTTGGCAGGGGAGGCGGTTCAATTGAAGATCTCTGGCCTTTTAATGAAGAAAAAGTGGCAAGAGCTATTTTTTCCTCAAAAATCCCGGTGGTATCGGCGGTAGGACACGAAGTGGACTTCACAATCTCAGATTTTGTAAGCGACCTCAGGGCTCCAACCCCTTCAGCAGCTGCCGAAATGATAACGAAAGAAAGAAAAACGCTTTTTCAAAAAATTGACCGCCTGGATAAGATTATGAAAAGTTCGGTTAAAAACACGATTTCATCACTGCAGGGAAGGATTAGAGCAGTCTCTAAAATTGAGGTTTTCAAGTACCCTTTAAGAATTGTTGATTACTTTCAGCAGCACATTGATTATGTGTGGGATAATCTGGCTACGGCTGTAAGGCATAAAGTTGAAATTTCCAGACATCAAGCGGAGGGGCTATACCTGAAGATTGAATCGTTGTCTCCGGAAAAAACAATGCAGAGGGGTTTTTCGGTTACAACTAAAAACGGAAAAATCATAACAGATGTTAAGAACCTTAAGGAAGATGATAGGATTGAAACCAGGTTTTATAAAGGCCAGGCTTCAAGCCAGATTAAAAAAATAAAAAAAGGAGAAAAAGTTTGAATAAAGAAAAACTAAAACCGGAAAAAGTGAGTTTTGAAGATGCCCTTAAAAAGCTTGAAGAGATAGCATCTGAGCTTTCGGAAGGTGAGTTGCCGCTTGAAGAATCAATAAGGCTCTTTGAAAAAGGAATGGAACTTAAAAGATTCTGCAGAAAGAGACTCGATGAATCCAGAAGAAAAATAAGTATTTTAGTAAAAGATTCAGAGGAGTACAGGGAGGAAGACTTCAAAGATGACAGTCCGGAAAAACCTTAAAACAGGCTTTAAAGAAAAATTTCAAAAAGAAAGAGCCCTGGCTGACGAAATAATAAGAAAACAAATCCGAAAAAGAGAAAGTGAATACTACGGGCCGTTATACAAGGCAATGCGGTATTCCCTTTTTACCGGAGGCAAAAGGGTACGGCCCGTTATTGTAAAACTATGCGCCCGGCTGGGTAGCCCCCGGGAGGGAAAGCTTGAAGCTGCAATGACGGCGATAGAGTATATCCATACATACTCTCTGATTCATGATGATCTGCCATCCATGGATGATGACAACATGCGAAGGGGTAAACCTTCAGTGCATGTTAAATTTGGAGAAGCTATGGCAATTCTGGCGGGAGACGCTCTTTTAACCGAAGCATTTAGGGTTGCGGCCTCTTCCGGAGACTGCAGGATAAGTCTCGTTTTGGCTGAAAACGCGGGCGCGGCCGGAATGGTGGCGGGGCAGGCCGCGGATATTTATGGTGATGAAAAAGAAGACTTCATAAATGATTTAAAAACTGCAAAACTTTTTAAGGCTTCTGCTGTTATAGGGGGTATTGCCGGCGGACTGAATAGAAAAAGACTTGACAAACTGGCTTTATATGGTGAAAATCTTGGTAAGGCATTTCAGTTGCGGGATGACATTCTTGATGAAGAAGCATCCCCGGAGGCATTTTTAAAGGCAAAAGAATATATAAAAGAGGCAAAACGCGCCTTAAAAAAAGAAGGGGAAGGCAGCGAAATATTATTTGGTATGGCAAATTTTATGATTAATAGAAACAGGTAGGTGAAAATTTTATGATTGAAAGAATAAACGGCCCGGAAGACTTGAAAAAGCTAAAAACCGAAGAGCTTAATGTTCTGGCACAGGAAATCCGCGATTACATAATAAGGACAACATCTAAAACCGGGGGTCATCTGGCTCCGAGTTTAGGGGTGGTTGAGCTTTCCATTGCTCTGCATTATATGTATAACTCGCCGGGAGACAAGATAATTTGGGATGTTGGGCATCAGTCATATGCTCATAAAATAATTACGGGAAGAAAAAAAGAATTCAGCGCCTTGAGAACGCGCGGCGGCATAAGCGGGTTTCCCAAAAGGTCAGAGAGCCCTCATGATTGTTTTGGCACAGGTCATTCTTCTACATCTATTTCTGCCGCTTTGGGGTTTGCCTGCGCCCGGGACCTGAAAGAAGAAGACTACGATATAGTTGCAGTAATCGGAGACGGTTCAATGACAGGAGGAATGGCATTTGAGGGTTTGAATAACGCTGGTCATCTCAAAAAGGATATGCTTGTAATTTTAAATGACAACAAGATGTTTATATCAGGGAAGGTGGGGGCCCTGGGAGAGTACCTTACGAGAATTATGACATTTGAACCCTTTCAGAAAATGGAAAACAGGGTTGGGAAAATACTCAACAAGTATCCAAGGGGAAAGCATTTAATGAGAATTGCAAAGAGGTCAAAGGTTATACTTACCCCGGGAATGCTTTTTGAGGAAATCGGGTTTGACTACTTTGGTCCAGTGGACGGTCATGATATAAACAAAATGCTTGATACACTCGGAAAAATAAGAAAAATAAAGGGCCCGAAACTCCTGCATGTTTTGACAAAGAAAGGAAAAGGATACAAACCTGCGGAGGAAAATCCTGAGTCTTTTCACGGCACCTCTCCCTTTGATTTGAAAACAGGCAACTCAACTAAAAATGAAGGGAGCTTAAATTACCAGGACGTTTTCGAAAAGGCAATAACTGAACTTGCTGAAGAGGATAAGGATGTGGTGGCCATTACGGCGGCGATGAAAAGCGGAACAGGTTTAAACAATTTCTCAAGGTGTTTTCCTGAGAGATTTTTTGATGTGGGTATAGCAGAGCAGCATGCCGTAACTTTTGCCGCCGGTCTCGCGGCTGAAGGCCGCAAGCCGGTCTGCGCCATATATTCAACATTCCTTCAGAGAGCGTATGACCAGATAATCCATGATGTGGCTCTGCAGAAGCTTCCCGTTATTTTTGCTGTAGACAGAGCCGGTATTGTTGGTGAAGACGGGCCTACCCATCACGGGGCTTTTGATCTTTCTTTTCTTTGTGCGGTTCCCGGTATTGTCGTTGCTGCTCCTTCGGATGTTCAGGAAATGCGCGATATGCTGTATTCAGCCTTGAGATGGGAAAAACCGACAGCAATAAGATACCCGCGGGGTAAAATTGAAGGAGATTTCGAAAAACAGGAATTCAACTATATTGAATCCGGAAAAGCAAAGGTTATAAGGGAAGGAAGTGATATAACTATAGCAGCTTTGGGAAACACCGTCGGGGCAGCTTTGAATGCCGCGGATTTATTGGAAAAAGAAAAAATAAAGGCTTCTGTCGTTAATCTGAGGTTCGCGAAACCGATAGATGAGAAAGTAATAGCAAAGCAGATAGAGAAAACCGGCGCTTTGATTACTGTGGAAGAGAATGTAATAAACGGAGGAATAGGACAGAGAATAGCCGGCATTATTCCGCAGAACACGCCTATGCGCATAATGAGTCTGCCGGATCGGTTTATTACTTACGGAAACGCGGAAGAACTCAGAAAAGAATTGGGGATTTCCCCCCCGGATATATGCAGAAAAGCAAAAGAGTTACTGAATCAGAAATGAAAGGAAATAAATACTATTCGGACTATGTGTCAAGGGGCGCCTACAAGTTGAAAGGATTTGTGGAATCCTCCGGAATTAAATTTAAGAATAAAGTTATTGTGGATATAGGTTCCTCACACGGAGGATTTACACAGATAGCGCTCATAAACGGAGCCAGCAGGGTTTATGCTATTGATGTAGGCAAGGGTGTTCTTGATTGGAAGCTGAGAAAGCTGTCGGAAGTTGTTGTAATGGAGGGGGTTAATGCAAAAAATATAAAATCACTCCACTTTGACCGTAAACCGGATATAGCTTTAATTGATGTATCCTTCATTTCGCTAAAAAAAGTTCTTCCGGCGGTCTTTGACGTGGTAAGAGAGAAAGTGGTCGCCCTGGTGAAGCCCCAGTTTGAAGCTTCATACAGAGAAGCTTCCCGCGGAAAAGGCGTAATAGACAGCGAGGAAATACACGAAAGGGTGATTCAGGAGATAAAAGAGTCGGTGAGAAAACAGGGGTGGGAGTTTAACGGGGTTTACCCCTCCCCGATTAAAGGAAAGAAAGGAAACCGCGAGTACTTTATTTATTTTGATGCGGTGCCGGGGTTATACTTTTATACTTTTTAGACCGGGAAAGAGATTTAAAATGAAAGAATACAATCATAAGAAAATTGAAAATAAATGGCAAAATATATGGAAACAGAAAGAAGAGTTTAAGGTTCCAAACAGGGCTGATGAGAAGAAATATTATCTTCTTGAAATGTTTCCATATCCTTCCGGAAAACTGCATATGGGTCATGTCAGAAATTATGCAATCGGAGATACCCTTTCCAGGTTTTTAAGAAGGAAAGATAAACAGCTGCTCTACCCCATGGGGTATGATTCTATGGGGCTTCCGGCTGAAAATGCGGCTATTAAGGGTAAGGCTGTTCCCTGGGATTGGACAGAAAAATGCATTAAAGATATGAAAGAACAGCAACTTAAGCTGGGATTAAGTTATGACTGGGAAAGGATGATAGATACCTCACAGCCCGAATACTATAAATGGAATCAGTGGATATTCCTAAAATTTCTGGAGAAAGGCCTTGCCTACAGAAAACGCGCGGCTATCAACTGGTGCCCCTCGTGCAGCACAACGCTTGCAAATGAACAGGTGGAAGACGGTAATTGCTGGAGGTGCGGAGAAAAAGTTGAAGTGAAAATTAGTAAGCAGTGGTACTTCAAGATAACCGCATATGCAGATGAGCTTTTGGAGGGGATAAAAGATTTAAAAGGGTGGCCGGAAGCGGTGAAACTGCAGCAAAAAAACTGGATTGGCAGATCAGAAGGCGCAATTGTTCATTTTGAGTTAAAAGGGAACGACTGCAAGATTCCGGTTTTCACAACCAGGCCCGATACTCTTTTCGGTTCCACGTTTCTTCTGATTTCCCCTCAACATCCGGATATAATGGAAATTGCCCGGGGTAAGAAGGATGAGATAAAAAAATTCATAAATAAATCCGCGGTTTCTTCCCGCCATGAAAAAGAGGCAAAAGAAAAAGAGGGAATATACCTGGGAGTTGATGCGGTAAATCCCGTAAACGGCAGGAAAGTGCCTGTGTTTGCGGCGAATTTCGTTTTCATGGAGTATGGAACAGGGGCGATAATGTCTGTTCCGGCTCATGATAGAAGGGACTATGATTTTGCGAAGAAATACGGGCTGGAAATTATAAATGTAATTAAAAGCAACCGCTCGAAGGAAACCGATGAGGTTTATGAAGGAGAAGGAACACTCGAAAATTCTAAAAACTTTTCAGGCATGAGTTCCGAAGAAGCAAAAAAGAAAATAACCGATTATCTCATTTCAAAAAATATGGGATCCCGTTCAGTTCAGTACAAATTAAGAGACTGGCTTATATCAAGGCAAAGATACTGGGGAACGCCCATACCGGTCATACACTGCAAAAATTGCAATATAGTGCCTGTTGAAGAAGAAGAACTTCCTGTGGAGCTTCCCAGGGATGTTGATTTTCAAACATCGGGAAATCCGCTTGAAAGCAGCAGAGAATTCACAAAAGTCCGGTGTCCCGTGTGCGGCTCCCGGGCAAGAAGGGAGACCGATACAATGGATACTTTTGTTGATTCTTCTTGGTATTTTTTAAGATATGTTAACCCCGCAAATAAAGATAAGCCTTTTAAAAGAAAAGATGCAAACAGCTGGTTGCCTGTTGATCAGTACATAGGAGGAATAGAACATGCGGTGCTTCATCTTCTTTATTCAAGGTTTTTCACAAAAGCGCTGCGGGATCTTAACCTTCTTGATATAAATGAACCATTTAGAAACCTGTTATGCCAGGGAATGGTTTTAAAGGATGGGGCGAAAATGTCGAAGTCCCTGGGAAATACGGTAGACCCGCAGAAAATAATAGAAAAATACGGGGCGGATACCGCCAGGGTTTTTATTCTTTTCGCCGCACCTCCGGAGAGGGACCTGGACTGGTCGGATGAAAGTGTAAAGGGCGCATACAGATTTCTGAATAAGCTCTGGAATATGGTTCAGGAAGAGAAAAACGCAACTGAAAATGGTTGTGAGGCAGAAAAAAAGTTTGTTTTTCTTGTGAACAACACGATAAAAAAAGTGACGGCTGACATTGCTGAAAGCTTTCACTTTAATACGGCCATATCGGGCATTATGGAATTAACCAACAGCATTAGAAAATACAGTCCGGGTTCAAAAGAAAGGAAAATAGGGTTGGAAACTGCGGTCAGCCTGCTATACCCGTTCGCCCCTCATATCACATCTGAGATGTGGAGCCAGCTGGGAAAAAACCAGGAACTTGATTCAGTTCCCTGGCCGAATTGTGACAGTGAAATTATAGCCGAATCAAAACATGAAGTTCAGCTTCCGGTTACAGTAAACGGAAAACTCAGAGCCAAAATAAAAACAACGAGGGATGCCCCGGAGAGTGAAGTCAGAAAAAATGCTGAAAAAGAAAAAGTAGTAAAGCAGCATATAGAAGGAAGAGAGGTTAAAAAGGTGATATATGTTCCCGGTAAAATCCTGAATATTGTAGCAGCAAAGGAAGATAAAAATGAATAGGATAACTTTAGGCTTATTATTATTAGGTTTTTTGATTTTCGGCGGATGCGCTATGTATGAGCCGGTTGAGATTGTGCCCGATCATATAAGAAATGTCAGGGTGGTGCCGGTAAGGAATCAAACTTCACAGATTGGGATAAGCACTGATATGACTGAACAGATTGAAGAGGAGTTTATAAGAGAAGGAAGGCTGAGGGTTACCGATTCACGCGATGCGGATTCAGCTTTATATACGACAGTGGTTAGATACAATAAAATCCCGGTTTCATATGATGAAAATTTCATCGTAGAAGAATATCAGTTGTCCATGGTTGTGGAGCTTGTTTTTGTTGATAACATTAAAGAGTTGCGCTTGTGGGAAGAAAAAAGAAAGGATCACAGGGGGGGCATAGAGGCGTCAGTGATATATAATGTGAGCCATGACAGGGGATATACGGAAACCGAAGAGGAGGCTCGGCAGAGGCTTATTAAGGAAATTGCCAGGAGAATTCTTCAGAGAACTATCTATGGATGGGAATAAAATCGGTCCGATATATATACTTTCCGGGGATGATTATTATTCAAAAGAAAAATTTATAAAAAAAATAGAGTCGGAAATTAAAAATAAACATGGGGATTGTGAAAAATCTGTTTTAGATTCAGATTCCATATCCGTTGACGAAGTAAAATCACAGCTGTCAACTGCATCTCTGTTTAGCAAGGGCAGAATTGTAATTGTAAAGAATGCGGACAGCTTATTTAGAAAGAAATTTAAATCATTTTTGAATAATTACATCAGAAAAAAAAACCCTGCATCCATAGGTGTTTTTGAAACAGAGCGGGTTCCGGGAAAGGTTAAGGATATACAGGTAAAAAAATTCAGGGCGCCCTATGAAAGCAAAATGCCGTCATGGATTAAGAACGAGGTAAAAGAAAAAGGCAAAGCAATTACTTATGATGCTGCTAAACTTCTCACTTTTTACTGCGGAAGAAACCTGCACAATACAGCTGCTGAAATAGACAAGATATTCACAGCTTATCCTTTTGAGGAATCATACGGGATTAAACACGTAAGAAATATAGCGGCTTCTCATAAAAAGGACGACATTTTCGGGTTTCTGGATGCGCTTGTGGATAGAGATAAAAAAAAGGCACTGCTGCTTCTTGATAATATATTAAGGTACGGGCAGCCGGGCGAGCCCATTAAAATAACATCAATGATTAAATGGAAAATGCAACAGATAATTGGAGCCAGGGCTCTGACTTCTAAAGGGGCAAGTGAAAGAGAGATTATTAAGAGTTTAAATTTAAAACCGGCATTTCTGTATAAAGGTTTTTGCCGGAAAATAAATCGCTTCAGTCTTAATTCTCTGTATTTTCTTTATGACAAACTATGTAAACTGGATATAAGTATAAAAAGCTCTACTGTAGATGAAAAAATATTGCTGGAAGAATTTATTTTCCGCTTTTTGCAGCATTGAGTTTTTTTTGCATCCGGCTTTTGTTCCTGGATGCCTTTTTCTTGTGAATGGCTCCTTTTAAAGCTGCTTTATCAATATGTTTTTCGGCTTCAGGAAGTAACTCTTTTGCTTTTTCCAGGTCAGAATTTTCAATTGCCTGCTCAACCTTTTTAATATAGGATTTTGCTTTTGATCTGAGCATTTTGTTTCTCATGAAATTATCCCTGCTTTTTCTTGCAGTTTTTATAGCCTGTGTATGTCTCCCTGTTGGAAGTTTAGTCATTTTGTGCTCCTTTTCTATACTTTTTGTCCTCTAAATATCAATGTAAAAATTAATATTAGCAAAGAAAAATAATATTGTCAAAAAAACCTGTTCTTTACCTTGCAATTAATGATTAAAAGAAATAAAATTTATATATGAATCTCAGAGCTAAAAGTTTAATTTCAGCAATATTAATTTTTCTAATTCCATATTCATTATCCTTTGCATACAATGAAAAAGAGGAGATGGCCATAAGAGCCATACATCGATGGCAGATGAGTGAGGCAGAAGATATAATACTTTCAATACAGACACCATCTCCGTATCTTGTCGGCATATATGAATTTAATAGAGGTAATTATTCAAAGGCATATGAGGCATTAAAAAAATCATCTCATAAAAGCAAACTTCAAAATTTAACTGAAAAATTATCAGCGTATGAGAAAATATTTGAAGAAAAAAGCTCAAAATACTTTAAAGTAAGATATACTGGTCAGGATCGGATTCTGGCAGAATATCTTATAGATATTATTGACGATGCAGCTGAGATAATTTACGAAAAATTCGGTTGGCTGCCGAAAAATGAGAAGGTGCTGCTTGAGATATACCCGGACCGCAGCTCATTTCAGCTTGCATCGGGTTTGACTGAAACTCAGATAGAGGTGTCGGGGGCAATCGGTATATGCCGATATAATCGTATGATAATTGCTTCTCCCAGAATCTTAATCTTCGGATACACATGGCCTGATACTGTTATTCACGAATACGTGCATTATGTTATAGCAAAAATTACCGGGTTGACAAACATGCCGTTGTGGCTTAATGAAGGGCTGGCTACATCAATGGAAGAAAAATGGAAAGAAAAAGAACGGAGAACCGGGCTTTCCCCCAAGCAGAAGAACATCCTTAGGGAAACAGCCAAAGATGGAAACTGGGTGGCCCTGGAAAAAATGAAACACGGAATGCCTAATCTTGATTCGAGGCGGGAAGTTGCAGTTGCGTTTGCCCAGGTTCAATCCATGACGGAGTATATCATAGCCAAATATGGATGGAGAAGTGTTAAAAATCTTCTTGAGAAATTATATGATTATCCCCCACAGGAGGCATTTAATTCTGTGTTTGAAAAATCGCAGGAGGAAATAAAGAATAAATGGAGTAAATATATCTCGGAAAAAGAAATAAAGCATACAGATGGGGCTCTGCTTGAAAGTTACGCCTTGAAGGGGGAAGATACCGGGGAAGTTAGAGAATGGGTTTCCGAAACGGCTGAGACGGATATTAGAATAGCACGGATGTTTCTGGAAAGAGGCAGTTATGAGCCGGCAATAAGGAAGTATAAAGATGCCTTGAATAAAGAACCCGGTAATTCCGTGATTATAAATGAACTTGCAAGAGCCCAGGTTCAGGCCGGAAAAAAAGAAAAAGCAAAAAGAAACTTATTTGAGGCTGTGAAAAACAATCCATCCTACGCCCCCCCTTATCTTCACCTTGGCCGAATATTATACAACCGCCGGGATTTTTCTGAAGCCGAAAAAATGATTAAAGAGTATATTTACAGGAGTCCATTTAACCCGGAAGCTCATCGGAAACTGGCCGCAATAAAGGATAAACTTGGAGACCAGGCCGGGGCCGATAGGGCATTAGAGCATGCCGGGATGTTGAAATGACGCAAGGCTCTAAAAATGCACTGACCGGATTGCCCGGAAATGAAGAAATAACCAGACGGATGTCAAAATCAGCCAACAAAAAAAACGACCTTGTTGTATACGTTGATATAATTGATTTTAAGCCATATAACGAGGTTTACGGGTTTTCCGCGGGAGATACTGTTATCATTACACTCTCAAAAATTTTAATCCTTTTTATGCAAAAATACGCCCCCCGGAGCTTCATCGGACATATTGGAGGGGATGACTTTGTTGCAGTTATTAATAAAAAATATTTGCAGAAATTTTACAGATTTTTGGATAAAGAATTTCTCCGCTTCAGAGAGGGTTTTTATTCGAGAGCGGACCTGTCGCGTGGAAATATAGTCGGTTTCAATAGAAAAGGGGAAAAGGACTATTTTCCGTTAATGGGAATTTGCGCTGTGGCGTTTTCTCCTTATGCGCGAAAAATATACGCGCCGGATGAAATAGCGGCCTTTGCCACATACCTGAAAGAAACATGCAGATGCTTTAGAAAAAAAGACAATATTTGCGTTACACCGAAAGATATTGAAATTCTTCCTGTTCCTGTTGAAAATTACCTGCTCGACGAAAATATTCCCCTTTATCAGAAAAGAACAGTCATAGAGGCTATGGGGGAAAGTTCTTTTTCGCATTATGGAAGGATTTTAACTAAGATGCTTTCCAGAGTAGAACACATGCTTTTGAAAAAGAGCATAATATATGCCCTGGGGAGATTGAGGTATCACCCCGCCGGCAAGCTTCTTTCCAGCTACGCCGGATGTTCAAACGCCCATTTGCGTACCAGGGCAGTGGAAGCCCTTGGAAATATAGGGGGGACATCTTATATGAAAATAATATTACAAGCACTGACGGATAAAAACCCGTATGTGGCCTCTATGGGGGCAAAAAGTATCGGTGATATTGGGCACCCGGACGGAATTCGTCATTTAAAAAACCTAAGCTCCAGTACATCAAAGTGGGTTTTAACGGAAGCTGTTTTATCCAGATGCCGTTTGGGGGATAAAGATGTTTTTTCTGAACTTTCGGAGCTTGCGCAGGACAAAAATCCTCTTATACGAAAAAAAGCAGTTGAAGCAATGGAATTTATACCTTCAGTGAGAACATTAAAAAAGATGCACAGCCTTATAAAAAAAGAACCTTACAATAGTATTAAGAAGAAGCTGCTGGATTCTGCATACAAAACCGCAAACAAAATGAATAAAGAGGAAATAAGTGACTCAAGTAATATTTTATGGGATTTTTATGAAAATTCTCCTGCGCATTACAGGGCCTCTTTCATCTCAGTGCTGGCAAAAACCGGAAAAAGAGATATATTGAACAAGCTTACCGGATACCTGGGCTCCCCTTCGGAGGAGGAAAGGTTTTTTGCAGTAGAGGGTTTGTCAAATTACAGTAACAAAAAATCTGTTTTCAGCCTGAGAAAGTCCTTAAACGATAACTCTTTTGGCATAAGGGCGCACAGCGCCAAAATGCTTGGTAAAATGAAGGATATAGAGAGCATGGATTACCTCAGGAAAAGCTTGAAGGATCCCAGCGATAAGGTGAGAAAAAGAGCATCTCAATCAATACTGGAGATGGCGCAGCTGACATGCCCGCAAAAGAAAAATTGAAGGTTGAGCCGGTAAAGTTTTTCACTGCTGTTCTTTTAAGCGGTGATTGCAGAAGGGAGAAAGTCATGAAAAGGCTTGAGTCTGAATTTGGCAAAATTGATTATATAAGCCCTTTAATAAACTTTAACTATACAGATTATTATGAAAAAGAGTTTGGAAGGAAATTGAAAAGGGTTTTTCTTTCATTTAAAGATACCATAAATCCGTCTGAGATAGCCGGGATAAAAACAAAAACAATTAGAATTGAAGAGGATTTATCTGTTGAAGGAAGAAGAAGGGCGAATATTGACCCCGGTTATATGGAACCTTCAAAGGTTGTACTGGCGTCTTCAAAAAACTTTTACCATAGAATATATCTCAAGAAAGGCGTGTATGCGGAAGTAACGCTGAGTTACTCCGGGGGAAAGTTCAGAGATTTTGAGTGGACATTTCCGGATTACAGGACAGATGAGTACAAAAAGCAATTGATGACAATAAGAAATATTTACATGGAAAAAAGAAAAAAATTGAAATGCAAGTAATAACAACTCATACCGGAGCGGATTTCGATGCGCTGGCATCACTGCTCGTCGCATCATATTTATATCCGGACGCACACCTTTTTATCCCGGGGTCTGCCGAACGCAAGGTCAGGGAATACCTAAACCGGGAAGGCTTCCCCGGAAAGCTTGCGAAATTTAAAGACCTCCGCAATGAATCTCTGAAACTCTTGGTTGTCGTAGACACGAGGCTGAAAAACCGGATAGGACGGGTTGCGGATTTGATTAGGAAAACCACTGAAGTTCATTTATATGATCACCACCCGGCATCTTCGTCTGATATGAAAGGAAAAATAAACATAAAGAAAAACTACGGTGCTACGACCACCATACTGATTGAAAAAATAAAGAAAGAAAAGATAAAAATGACCCCGAAGCAGGCGACGCTTGCGGCGCTTGGAATATATGAAGATACCGGATGCCTGACATATCCTCTAACTACTCCCAGCGATTTGAAGGCTGCTGCTTATCTTTTGTCCCGGGGGGCAGATTTAAGAAAAATATCAGAATATGCCAAGCAGAGGCTAAATCTTCAGCAGCTTGAGCTGCTTGAAAGCATGCTTGAAAAAAGAACTTTTATTGACACCGCATCAGGCAGGGTTTTCTTTATAGAGGCCGAACTGGATGAGTATATTGAAAACCTGGCGGTTGTTATACACAAAGCAATGGATATTTTAAGGCCGACTGCTCTTTTTGCTTTTTTAAAAATAAAAGAAAAAGTGTTATGCATTGGGCGCAGTCAGTCATCCGGTATAGCTGTTGATAAAGTTCTTTCAGCTTTCGGGGGCGGAGGGCATCCGACAGCTGCAAGTGCATCATCAGAGATGTCTGTAAAAAAACTGAAAGAAAAAATCATGGAAACTATCTTAAAAAAATCAGAGGGTGAAGTTGAAGCGCCTGTTGTAAGGCATGCAGCTAAGGTTATTCCTTTCGAAAGCAGCGCCGATATGGCGCGGCACACTTTAACTCATTTAAATCTGGAGTATGCGCCCGTTGGGGATGTAAGGGGACGGCTGCTTGGAGTAGTAAGAAAAAGCGAACTGGAGAAGGCTTGCAGGCACGGAATGGGCAGTCATCCGGTTATAGAATTTACATTCGGTAAAGTGTCTTCTGTTTCAGAAGATGCCGATTACAGAGAGAAACAGGAGGCTGTTAATTCAGGAGAATATTCATTTGCCGTATTAGAGAAAAAAGGGAAAATCACCGGAATACTGGAAAAAAAGAACAGGTTTTCGACTCAGGGTTATACTCCTGAAATAAGGTTCATTCCTGAAAAGGCGGTAAAAAATCTCCGTGCTGAAAGCGCCCGTATAATACGGAAAGCCGCAGGTATTGCAGATGATATGAACATAAAGGCTTTCTGCGTCGGAGGTATGGTCAGAGACATATTAATGGAAAACCCGCATAAGGACGTGGACATAGTCGTTGAAAGGAAGGGAATAGAGTTTGCCGGGAAACTGGCTGCGGAATACGGAAAGAAGCCGCATGTTCACAAAAAATTTAAAACTGCTGTCTTTAAAGCAGAGAATATAGAGGTTGATATAGCTACATTAAGAAGGGAGTATTATGAATTTCCCGGAGCGCTGCCCAGTGTTGAAAAGGGAACGTTACTTCAGGATTTGCACAGAAGGGATTTTTCCATTAATGCAATGGCCATACAGATTAACCCTTCCGATAAATTCGGTAAACTGATTGACTATTTCGGGGGTTTAAATGATCTGAAAGCCAAGAAAATCAAAATACTATATCCGTTAAGTTTCGTTGAAGACCCTACGAGGATATTCAGAGGCGTCAGGTTTGAGAAAAGATTCGGGTTTACTTTCACCCGGGAAACCTTAAAACAACTGAAGAGAACTGTTGATATTTCTGAAAACCTCAATGTTTCCGCGGACAGAATAAGGGAGGAACTGATATATATTTTCAGTGAAAAAAAACCCCATGAAATTCTTAAAAGGCTTAGTGAAATCCCTGCACTGTCAATCATACATAAAGACTTGAAAATCACAGATGAGAATTATCTGAACATACGAAACTTTATGCATTTGAGAGATGCAATGCCCCGGGAGGTTTCAGAAGAAGCGCAAAAATTCCGGAATCCTCTTATACTTATGTTCTTAATTTCTTCACTGAAATTTGAAAAGATGAGAAGGGTTGTATGTGAATTCAATTTTAAACGTAAATACCTAAACAGCTGCCTTAACATAAAAAACAGAGTGCCTCAACTTATAAGGATATTGGGAGAAGAAGTTCCGCCGGCAAGGGTATTTAAGTCTCTGCATTTTCTTGATAAAATTTCAGTATTCTACGCTTTAACTGCGGGAGATAAAACAGTAAGAAAAAAAATAGTCCTTTATTTAACTAAGTTAAGGCATGTTACGACTGAGATAAACGGTTCCAGGCTCAGGGAAATGGGCATTAAACAGGGTCCGATTTATTCAAGGATACTTTTTACACTGAAGCTTGCCCGGTTAAATTTGAAAATAAGCACTGAAAAAGAGGAAATCAGCTTTATTAAAAACAGGTTTTCAGAATTTATTGACAACACAATGAAAAATCAGTAAATTGGAATACATGTTTATATACAGAAATATTTTTATACCCTTAAGCCTCCTTAGAGGTGAGTATGTTTATCTTATGCCGGCATGGATAGTTCTTTTCTTCTTTTCTGTTGTGATGCATGAGGTAGCGCATGGTTATGCGGCGCTTAAAAATGGCGATTCAACCGCTAAAATGATGGGCCGTTTAACATTGCACCCTGTTCCTCATATTGACCTTATCGGTACAGTTATTCTACCCGTTATGCTTATATTATCAGGCACCGGAATAATAATTGGATGGGCAAAGCCGGTTCCGGTCAACCCATACAACTTTTATAATTATAAGAAGGGGATGATAAAGGTTTCCAGCGCAGGGGTGTTGACAAATTTTGCAATCGCCGCAATACTTGCGCTGGCAGTTTATATTTTGCATTTTATACGGCTGCATAATACTGCTGCCGGGGAAAATATAATAGTATTATTTACAGCGCTTATTTCTATAAATATTATTCTGGGGATATTCAACCTTATTCCTGTACCTCCGCTGGACGGTTCAAATCTTTTAAGTATGATTTTAAGCGACGAAGCTGCCATGAAATATGAAAGAATAAAGCCATACGGATTTTTTATTATTATAGGCTTGTTAATGTTTGGAGTAGTGGGTTTTATAATCAGCCTATTCGGAAACTTGTTATACAGAATCCTTTTCATTGGTTTTGCATTTTAAACATGAATGAACGTAAGAAAGGTATAGTGCTCAGCGGTATGCGTCCCACCGGAAGACTCCATCTTGGGAATTTTCTGGGAGCCTTAACAAACTGGGTTGATCTTCAGGAGAAATACCGTTGTTATTTTGAAATTGCGGATTGGCACGCTCTAATGAGTAATTATGAAAACCCCGAGATGATAAGAGAACATTCAATGGATATGGCCTGTATATGGCTAGCGGCAGGAATTGATCCCGAAAAGAGTGTTCTTTTCAGACAGTCAGACATTCCCGAACATCTTGAGCTTTATTTTATTCTTTCATCGATTACTCCTCTCGGCTGGCTTGAAAGATGTCCTACATATAAAGAAGCGCTCTCTAATATTGAAAGTAACGATATAAGAAATCACGCGTTTTTAGGCTACCCCGTTCTCCAGGCGGCAGACATAGCATTATACAGGGCTGACAGCGTTCCTGTTGGGAAAGATCAGCTGCCGCACCTTGAAATGACAAGAGAAATAGTAAGGCGGTTCAATCATCTCTATTCCACCGATATCATGGTGGAACCTAAAGAAATACTTACCGTTGTTAAAAAGTTAAAAGGGGTTGACGGTAAAAAAATGTCAAAAAGCTACGGTAACACTATATTTATAACCGAAAATTCAGAAAACATAAAAAGAAAAGTGAAAAGCATGATAACCGATCCGGCAAGAATAAAAATAAGCGACAGGGGACATCCGGATGTATGCAGCGTATATGATTACCATAAAATCTTTTCAAAAAAATGCGTTAAAGATATTGAAAAAAAATGCCGAAATGCTCAAATCGGGTGCGTGAAATGTAAAGACATTCTTACGGAAAACCTCGAGAAAAAAATATCTCCAATAAGAGAAAAATACATTTATTACAGAGAAAACCCTCAAAAAGTTAATAAAATACTTAAAGAAGGAAACAGAAGGGCCTCAATTGCCGCAGAAAAAAATCTAAGAGAATTCCGCAAAGCCATGAAATATGCCTGAAGTCGCTGTCAGAAAAGCTGATTGGAAGGTAGATTTAGAGACTTTTGAGGGGCCTCTTGATTTACTTTTACATCTCATAAAGAAAAAAAACCTTGATATTTACGATATTCCGATAGCTGAGATAACATCGGAATACCTGCGCCATGTTGAATATATCAAGAGCCTCAATCTGGATAATGCAGGAGAATTTTTGCTAATGGCCTCGTACCTTATGAAGATTAAATCACAGATGCTTTTGCCCGTAGAAGAAGAGCCGGAAGAGGACCTGACAGCTCAAGAAATGAAACAGAATCTGATAGAAAGGTTAATCGAATATAAAAAGTACAAAGAAGTATCGTGTTATTTCAGAGAGAAGGAAGAAATATTTTCAGATGTATTCGCGTTGAGAGAATATCCAGTAAAAGAATTCGGGGAATCTGTAGAGGCAACCTTGTTTGACTTAATAGACGCTTTTAAAAACCTGGTTGAAAATGCCGCCGAAGAGGTTAAAGATATCATTACTGAAGAGATTTCGGTTGAGGATAAAATAAGGTACATTCTCGGGCTTCTTCAAAAAAAGAAACAATTGATTTTAGGTGATATTGTGGAGAGGAAAAAATCCGTGATGGATTTAATTGTTACTCTGCTGGCTGTTTTAGATCTGGCAAGATCTCATCAGATAAAAATAAAACAACCCTTTAAATTCAGTGATATAATTATTGAAAAGAATTGAAAAATTATGAATAATATAAAAAATGTCGTTGAATGTCTCTTATATGTTTCGTCAAGTCCTCTAAGTTTAAAGAAGCTTGTTGAAATTATCCAGGAGGCAGAGGAAGAAGAGATTCTTTCCTCAATAGATGAATTAAGAGAAGAATACGACAGGGCGGACAAACCTGTTTTTATTCAGAAAGTTGCAGGCGGATGGAGGATGGCGACAAAAAACAGGTACGCGAAATGGATAAAAAGGCTTTATTCAGGAGAGATGGTTCACCGGTTGAGTCAGGCTGCACTGGAAACGCTGGCAATAATAGCCTACAGGCAACCGGTGACAACACAGGAGGTTGATCAGATTCGCGGGGTCTCCAGCGGCGGGGTATTAAAAGGCCTGCTGGAAAAAAAACTGATAAAAATCGCGGGGCGTAAAGAGACACTGGGCAGGCCGATATTATACAGAACAACCGATGAGTTTTTAGAGTATTTCGGCCTTGAATCAATATCGGATATTCCGCCTCTCGAAGAGATGGGTATCGGGAATGACGTTCAGGAGTTGATAAATGAAAGAGTTGAGAAAGAAAATTGACAGTATAGATAAAAAGATAAGCCGGATGCTTGATGAACGGGCCCATCTTGTCAGGGAAATTGGGAGAAAAAAAGAGGGGACAAAAACCCCGGTATATGTTCCCGACAGGGAAAGAGAAATAATAGAAAAGTTGAAATCAGAAACCGGCAATAAAGGTTTTCCCGTTGAGGCAAAAATAAATATATTCAATGAAATTTTTGCAGCGTCCCGTTCTCTGCAGAGAAAACTTACCATAAGTTACCTTGGCCCCGAAGCCACTTTTACACACCTGGCCGCTGTTAAGAAATTTTCTGACCACTGCAACTACACTTCCGCTATAAGCATCTCCCGGGTATTCAGAGATGTGGAAAAGAAACGCTCTGACTACGGTGTAGTTCCAGTTGAAAACTCAACAGAAGGAATTGTCTCACATACACTTGATATGTTTGTTGATTCGGACTGCAAGATATGTTCAGAAATAATAATGGAAATATCACATTACCTTATATCTGCAAATAAAGACAAAAAAAACATAAAAAAAATATACTCGAAGGACCAGGCCTTTGCACAGTGCAGAAAGTGGCTTGAGGAAAATTTTCCCGGTGTTGAAATGATTGAAGTATCATCCACGGCAAAAGCTGCAGGTATGGCAAAGAAAGAGAAGGATTCCGCGGCGATAGCCTCACATATTGCGGCAAAAGAATACAGGCTGAATATCATCGCTGAAAAAATAGAAGATATAACCGAAAATGTTACCAGGTTTTTTATAATCGGAAGAAATACTCCGGGAGAAACGGGATGCGATAAAACAACTATTATGTTTTCTGTTAAAGACAGGGTCGGGGTTCTGCATGACATGCTTGTCCCTTTTAAGAAACATAAACTTAACCTTACTAAAATAGAATCAAGGCCCTCCCGCACGAAGGCGTGGGAGTATCTGTTTTTTGTTGATTTTATGGGGCATATTAATGAAAAGAAAGTACAGTCGGCATTGAAAGAGCTGCAGGAAAGCTGCATGTTTCTTAAGGTTCTTGGATCTTATCCGGTAGCGCAGGGATGATGGCTGAAATCGGACCCTCCCCCCGGAAAGCCGTAAAGGGCTTCTCTCCTTATGTGCCGGGTCTTTCACCCGAGGAAATAAAAGAAAAGTACGGCCTTAAGCGGGTTATCAAACTGGCTTCCAATGAGAGCTTCTGCGGTCCTTCCCCCGGAGCCGTAAAAGAGGTTAAAAAGGAGCTAAAACGGATGAACATATACCCCATGACAGAGCCTCATAAATTAAAAAGCTTAATCGCTTCAAAGACATTAAAAAAACCGGAAAATATTATTTTAGGAAACGGAGCTGATGAGCTAATAGAGCTTATATGCAAGACATACCTTGAAGCTGAAGATAACATTGTCGTATCCGAAAAGTCGTTTGTACGTTTTAAAATGGGCGCATTTTTAATGAATTCACAGGTGATAGAAACCCCCGTAAATAACTTAAGAATAGATCTTAAAAAAATGCTTAAAAAAGTTAATGAAAAAACTAAAATAATTTTTGTTGACAACCCTTGTAACCCCTTGGGCACTTTTGTAAATAACCAAGAAATGGAGGAGTTTTTTAAAGGGATATCCGAAAAAAAGAATCCGCCGCTTGTAGTTTTCGACGAGGCATACTATGAATATGCAAAAAGCCCGGGGTATAGTTCAGCATTAAAGTTTATGAATGTCTTCCCGGGGCTTATGACGCTTAGAACCTTTTCAAAAATTTACGGGCTGGCAGGGGTGAGAATAGGCTACGGTATAGCCAGCAGCAAAGTAATCTCTTTAATAAACAGAATCCGTCCGCCTTTTAATACCAGCCGCCTTGCTCAGGCGGCTGCGGCCGGCGCATTAAGAGACAGGGATTTTGTAAAAAAAGTTTCAGAGAAAACGGAAAAAGAAAAGAAGTTACTCTACCGGGAGCTTGAAATGGCGGAGATAAAGTATATTCCCTCGGAAACCAACTTCATTCTTCTTGAATTTTCATTTAATGCAGAAGAATTATGTGCACACCTTCTAAAAAAAGGTATAATAATTAGACCGCTTGCCGGATACGGTATGCCCGGACATACAAGAATAACAGTTGGAAAAAGAGAGGAAAATACGGCTTTGATTGAAGAGATAAAAAAGTATAAGAGTCATAAAAAAAAGAAAGGATAAAAAATATGATTTTAACACTAAAAACAGATGTAAGTGAATCGCAGGTAAAAGAAGTGGAGGATAAAGCCAAAGAAATGGGTTTTTCTCCTGAAATATCAAGAGGTGAGGAGAAAACGCTCATACTTGTCAAAGGGGATCACGCAATACTCTCAAGAGAAGTTTTTGAGGCTTTTGAAGCTGTGGATTTTATAACCCCGATATCGGATCCCTTCAAACTTGTTTCAAAACAGTGGTCGAAAAAAACGCTGATAAAGTCAGCCGGACATAAAATCGGCGGAAACAAGCTTGTTTTTATGGCAGGCCCATGTTCTATTGAAAATCAAATAAACACCCTTAAAATCGCTAAAGAAGTAAAAAGTGCGGGAGCCGGATTTCTCAGGGGTGGGGCTTTCAAACCAAGAACCTCTCCTTATTCCTTCCAGGGCTTGGGAGAAGAAGGATTAAAAATACTCAAAGAGGCTGCCGATCAGACAGGGCTTGGTGTTGTTACCGAGGCGATGGATATAAGGCAGCTCGAAATAATACACGATTACGCTGACATAATACAGATGGGAACAAGAAACATGCAGAATTTTGAACTCCTGAAAGAGTGTGGAAAGGCAAAAAAGCCGATACTTCTAAAAAGAGGCTTTGCAAACACTATAAAGGAATTTTTGATGAGCGCTGAGTATATAGCTGCCGAAGGAAATACTGATATAATACTGTGCGAACGGGGTATACGGACTTTCTCCGATTACACCAGGTTTACGCTGGATGTATCAGCGGTTCCGGTTCTTAAAAAGCTGACCCACCTTCCGGTAATTATCGACCCCTCTCATCCGGCCGGAAAAAGAGAGTTTGTTGATTCGCTTTCTTATGCTTCAATAGCAGCAGGCGCTGACGGCCTTATAGTAGAAGTTCACACCAATCCGGAAAAAGCAGTTTCAGACGGCTCTCAGACAGTTAATCCGCAGAAATTTAAAGAAATCATGGGAAACTGTAAAAAAATAGCAGGGGTTTTCGGCCGGCAGGTATGAACTACAGAAAGGTTTCAATACTTGGAGTAGGCCTTATAGGGGGAGCGATAGGCATTGCTTTAAAGAAGAAGAAACTTGCCGGGGAGGTCTGGGGGTGGGGCAGAAACAAAAAGCGATTAAAAGAGGCAGTGTCAAAAAAAGCGTGCGATAAAACAACAAAAGAGATAGAACAGGCAGTTAAAGGATCGGATATTGTCATATTGTCAACTCCTCCGGAAATAATCATAAAACAAATAAAAGAAATAAAACCGTACATCTCGGATGATTCACTCATTATGGATGTGGGAAGCGTGAAAACCCGTATTGTAGATACTGCCCGCTCAGAAATATCAAATAATTTCGTGGGTTGCCATCCCATGACGGGCTCAGAAAAAACCGGGGTTGTAAATGCCTCAGGAGGGATGTTTGAAAATGCGCCCTGCATTATAACCCCGAATGGAAACCCCCCAAAAATGAGGTTAGAAAAAGCAAAAAATTTCTGGGAAGACCTCGGTTGCAGGATAGTTGTGATGGACTCCCGGGAGCATGACCTTATGGTCGCTTTTACAAGTCATCTTCCCCATGCGATCTCTTCCGCTCTTGCATGTACATTTTCGGAAAAACTCCGTAACGCTGACTCAGTTAATGAAATTGCAGGCCCCAGTTTCAGGGACATGACAAGGATAGCAGGGGCCTCCGCCGTTATGTGGGCGCAGATATACGGTGAAAACAAAGAAAATGTTCTTTATGCATTAGATTCTTTTGAAAAAAAATTGAAAAAATTCAAAAACCATGTTAAACATTTAAATAAAAGCAAAATGAAAAAATTTATTCAAAAAGGATCTTCGTATAAAAATAAGATATGAGTATATTCGGCAGTAAGCAGAAAAGCGCAAAAAAAATCTTTCCTGCAAAAAACATAGGGGGGCAGATACAGGTAAGTCCGGATAAATCAATCAGCCACAGGGCTTTAATATTTACCTCACTGGCCAATGGAAACTCCTGTATAAAAAATTTTCTGAATGCTGAGGACACCCTTAACACTTTAAAAGTTATGCGTAAAATGGGCGTTTCCATTGAAAGAAAAAGAGACACCTCGCTTTATGTAAGGGGCAAGGGGAGATACGGATTCAGTGAGCCCTCCGGAAAACTTTACTTTGGAAATTCGGGCACAGGCATGAGGCTTATGACAGGAATACTTGCGGCCCAGAGGTTTTCTTCGGTTTTGACGGGCGATAAATCTCTATCCGGAAGGCCTATGAAAAGAATAATTGAGCCCTTAACCCGTATGGGCGCCAATATAATGGCAAAAGACAATCAGTTCCCCCCAATGAAGATAAAACCGGCTGAAGAGATAAAGGGTATAAGCTACGATTCTCCCATAGCCAGCGCACAGGTAAAATCATGTATTCTTCTGGCGGGGCTGTATTCAGAAAAACCAACCGTGGTATCAGAACCGTATAAATCCCGTGACCATACCGAAAGAATGATGGATTATTTCGAAATACCCGTTGAAGTAAATAAAAACAGGGTAAAAATACAGGGCGGGAAAAACTGGCCCGGAAGGGATATAACTATACCCGGAGACTTCTCTTCAGCGGCCTTTTTCATTACGGCCGCATTAATATTTGAAAACAGCTCTCTTGAGATAAAAAATGTAAACCTGAACCCGACCAGAAAAGGGTTTATCAATATATTGAAAAAGATGGGCGGTGGCATTGAGATAAAAAATGAAAGGCAATCATGCAACGAGCCAGTCGGCGACATAACCGTAAAGGGCTCAAAATTAAAAGGGGTAAGCCTTTCGGCAAAGGATATTCCGGGGGTAATAGATGAAATACCCCTTATCTCGCTTCTTGCCTCGCAGGCGGATGGAAAAACAATAATAGAAGGAGCCGGCGAACTTAGAAAGAAAGAAACAGACAGGCTGCACGCCATAAGCTGCGGCCTGCAGGATATGGGGCAGGCAGTAACCGAAAATATTGATTCCCTGGTAATAAACGGAAGACCTCATTCTTTAAAAGGAGCCAGGGTCAAGAGTCACTCGGACCACAGAATGGCAATGATGTTTGCCATAGCCGCGCTTAAGGCTAAGGGAGAGACAGAAATCGATAATACAGAATGCATAAAGACTTCCTTTCCCGGCTTTTTCAATATACTCGATGAAATTAAAAAATGTTGAGAAAAAGAAAGAAAACATTTGCCCCAAAGTTTGCCAAAACTCAAATTTTACTTATCCCGGCAATATGTTTTCTTTTTTCCGCAAAAGTTTATTCCGGAAAAATTGCGCTGTTTGAAGATGCGGTTTCGCAACATCAACTTTTGGAAAAACATGATCCCGACTATTTTGTTTTACCCTCAATTGAAAAGAAGCCAGTAGCTGTAAACCCTTTATTCAGCGCTGCGGAAAATATAAGAGAGAACGAACTCATCAAAATAGAGCTTTTAGACGAAAAAAAGCATGTGGCGCAGGTAAAATCGGCATACCGTGATGTTCAGGGGGTTTCGGTAGTGTTGGGGGACATAAAAGGAAGCAGATACGGCAGTCTTGTGTTGACTACACACAGGGGAAGAACGAGAGGCCTTATAAAAATCCCCGAAAAAAAAGTGAAGTACAGGATAACCACCCCGAAAGATACTGAAGCGCATTATCTGAAAAAGATTAATATTGAAAAACTGGACAGGACAAATCCCGCTCCTCCCTTAAACCCTGAAGATTACGGTATATACGATAAAGATCAAAATCATAAAATGCCGGATATTAAACACTATGATGATCCCTGGGAGTACGCCGTAATTAATGTACTGGTGGTTTATACCCCTGCTTTTGCGTCAGAATTCGGCGGGGGGGTTAATAGCAAAATTGCAGAGCAAATGGCAAACGCAAATATCGCGGTCGAAAACAGTAATACCAATATGGAGTTTGCCCTAGTTCATACCTCGGAGGTGGATTATGAAGAAAGCGGAAATGCCGAAAGAGATATTACAAGGTTAACCGCTTCTCCTTATTTCAATCCGTTTGGCGATGAATATGACGGATATCTGGAGGAAGTGCATTACCTACGAGAAGAATACAGCGCGGATTTGGTGGCCATGTTCTGCAAACATATTGGGGGTATGCCGGGGGGGTTGGCCTGGATGCTTATAGACGAAAAAGGGAGCCCAGAAATAGGGTTTTCAATATCTTATTTTACGCGCGATGCCGTAGGCGGCGGGCCGTATGTTCATGCTCATGAAATGGGCCATAACATGGGTTTACATCACAGCAGAAATCAATCGGCTGAAGCTGCTCCCGAAGAAGGCGGTGTCTTTGAGTATTCCACCGGATGGAGGTGGGAAAGCGGCGGAAACGAATATGTTTCTGTGATGACCTATCCTGAAGGAGCCGAGCAGGTTCCCTATTTTTCAAATCCGGATATAAACCACCATGGGGTTCCTACAGGTTCTTATGATGAAGATGACCCGCACGCACCTGCTGATAATGCAAGAACCATAAGGGAAATGAAACACATTATTGCAAACTACATGGGCGCGTTAAACCCGTTTAACATTTATAATAAGCCTGTCAGCTATCCGAACCCAATGAGAAAAGGAAGAAAAGAAGATGTCAAAATTACGCTTCCTGCTTCTCCCGAAGGTCTTATTGAAACTGTGAAGGTATATAATGCAGCCGGAAGGTTTGTAAATGAATTAGATGCAGAAGAAATGTATGCTCACTGGGACGGAAAAAACTCTTCCGGTGATCGGTGTGCCCCGGGGTTGTACTATTACGCAATAAGAACAACCGAAGACAGCATATACCGGGGAAAATTGACAATAGTACCATAGTATTATGAATAAAGTAAAAACACTTATTTCCATATTTATTTCAGCAATTTTCCTTTCGGCGACCCTCTCAAGGGTATCTAATGCTTCTGATTACGGAACTACCGGCGGCCAGATACTAAACATTTACACATCGGCCCGTATGCTTGGCATGGGCAATGCGGGAGTAGGTCTGGCAGACGATCTCAACGCGGTAATGCACAACCCTGCCGGGCTGGTGAATATAGAAAGCACCCAGGCCCAGTTTTCGCACATAGTCTACTTTGTTGAGACCTCTCTAAACTCCGTTATTATTGCCGGTGAACGCGATGAATTAGGAATAGGCATTAAATACAAGCAGCTCCGCAGTGAGGATGTGGTGAGAGACGCGACGGGAAGGGAAGGAAATGAATTTGACATCAGGTTTCATCATGTAAGAATGGCAGGCGGGTATTCTTTGAACGACAGACACAGCCTTGGGGGAGCGTTGAATCTGATAATGGAAAATTATCATGACGTAGAAAATGTGGCATTCTGTGTGGATGTAGGGTGGTATTTTAAGGTAGAGGACGAGACGGTGTATTCTTCTATATTCGGTAGTGACGTGGAAAGGGAAATAAAAAGCTCCTACGGGATAGTCCTGCGCAACATCGGACCGGATATAAATGTGGAAGACACAGTAGATGTAGCCATGCCTTTGGAGCTGGCCGCAGGGGGCGCGCACAATGTGAATCTTTTCAATGAGGATTTCAGGCTGCTCTGGGAGTTTTTTGCAGGCCTGGAGGACTACTTTTCTTTCAGGGGAGGGGTTGAATATGAAGTAGACGGTATGGATTGGGATCTTACCGCAAGGGGCGGGTTTGAGTATGTAACCGAACCCAGGATTACACTCGGGATGGGCTTTCCCCAGGACAGCTGGTATTTGGATTACGCCCTGCTGTTCCATAGAAACCTGGGAACAAATCACAGGTTTTCGGTCGGTATAGACTTTTGAAAAAAAACTGCTCTTCTTATATAATAACAATTGATGGTCCGGCAGGTGCCGGAAAATCAACCATAGCTAAAGCTCTTTCCAAAAAGCTTGGATTTATCTATATAGATACAGGTGCAATGTACAGAGCACTTACGCTAAAGGTTTTAATGGAAGGTGTTGACCCGAAAGACCATGAAGACGTAGGAAAGGTTTCAAAGAGCTCGGAAATGAAGATTGATTATGATGAAGATGGAATGAACATTTTTCTTGACGGAGAAAACGTAAAAAGCAAGATAAGGGCGCAAGAGGTGACGGAAAACACCTCCGCTGTATCCGCTGTAGAGGCCGTAAGGAACAAGATGATGTCTATTCAGAGAAGGACGGCAAAAAAGTTTAAAACAACCGTATTTGAAGGAAGGGATATGGGAAGTGTAGTATTCCCAGGTGCTGATTTGAAAATATATCTGGATGCGGGAGTTGAAGAAAGGGCCAGGCGTCGCTGGAAAGAACTGAAAGCAAAAGGACAGTCGGCAGAAAAAAGCAAAGTGATAAGAAGCATTGAAAAAAGAGATAAATATGACCGCTCAAGAAAGGTCGCCCCTTTAACCGTTCCGCAGGATGCGGTCATAATTGATACTACCGGAAAATCGATCCTTGAAGTAACAGAAGAAATAATATCCCTTGTAAATAAATGAATACCAGGATAATTATAGGAGAAAACTCCGGGTTCTGCACTGGAGTAACACGCGCAATAAAAATAGCTGAAAACCAGGCCATGAAAAATGGGGCTGTATTTACAAACGGCCCCTTGATTCATAATCCTCAGGTTGTTGAAGAGCTGAAAAATAAAAATATAGTTTCAATAAAAAACACGGTAGGACTGAAAAAAGGTGAAACTGTTTTAATCAGAAGCCACGGTATTCCGTTGAGTGAGGAAAAAAGCATTAAAGGGCGGGGCATTAACCTCATTGACGCTACGTGTCCTAAGGTAAAAAAAGCGCAGAAAATATGTAAAAACCTTTCCGAAAAATACGAAAGGGTATATTTAGTGGGTATAAAAGAACATCCCGAGGTAAAAGGAATAGTTTCCAGGGCACCGGATAAAGTCACGGTGATTTCTTCAGTGAAAGCAGCACGGAAAGAACAAAATGTTAGGGAAGCCGGCGTTCTGGTTCAAACAACATTCAGAAGGGAAAAGTTTTTCAGGATAGTAAGTGAACTTGTAAAAAAAGCCAAAATTCTTAAGATAATTAATACAATATGCACTGAGACCATAAACAGACAGGAAAGTGTCAGAAAAATCAGAGAGAAATCTGAGCTGTTATTTGTTGTGGGGGGAAAGAACAGTTCAAATACTAAAAGATTATATGAAATGGGAAAAAAGAAAACGGAAACATATCATATAGAAACCCCCGATGAGATACAAAAAGAAATGTTGACGGGGAAAAAAATAATTGGTATAGTGTCAGGAGCTTCTACCCCTTATACATTGGTCGAAAATACTGAAAAGAAGGTTAAAGGCTTTTGTATGGGTAAAGTAAAAAAAACAAAACAATAAGAAAGGAAACAAATAAAAAATGAATGAAGAAAAATTAAGTATGGAAGATGTAGTAAAGCATGTGGAGTCTGTTCAGGAAGAACAGGCAAACAGAGTAGTAAAAGGTAAAATAATTGACATAGATGAACACAACAATAATATACTTGTCGATATCGGCTATAAATCCGAGGGTGTAATACCCCTTAAAGAACTTGAGGGAAAAGATGTTAATGTGGGGGATGAAATAGAGGTTTTTATTGTAAAAAGAAGCAGCGACTATGAGCACCCGCCGGTATTGTCATACAGAAGAGCTCAGCAGGAACACCAGTGGGAGAAACTCTCAAAGGCACATGATGAAGAACTTGTCATTGATGCAACAATAGAAAAACGGGTAAAGGGTGGTCTTATAGTTGATATAGACGGCATTAAAGGATTCATGCCGGCCTCTCTTGTTGGATATCCCATGGTAAAAAACCTGGATTCTGTGATTTCCAAAACAGTGCCTTGTAAAATCATAGAATATGACAGGGACAAACGAAATGTGGTGGTATCCTGGCGTAAGGCTATTGAGGAAGACGTACGAAGAAAACGTGAAGAACTGTACGAACAACTATATCCCGGAAAAATAATAAAAGGGACGGTTACCGGAATAAAGAGTTTTGGTGCCTTTATTGATCTTGGTGGAGTTGACGGTCTTCTACACATAAGCGAACTTTCATGGGGACATGTAGATAAGGTCGAAGATATGCTTGAACCCGGACAGGAAATTGAAGTAAAAGTAAAAAGTTTTAACCCCAATTCAAATAAAATTGCGCTCAGTCTAAAAGAAACAAAACCTCACCCCTGGGAAAACGTGGAAGAAAAATATACACCTGGAAATATAATGTCCGGCAAGGTTACCGGAGTAACAAATTACGGCGCATTTGTGGAATTTGAGCCCGGAGTAGAGGGGCTGGTAAGAACTGAAGAGCTCTCATGGACTGACGACGTTAAGCATGCGGGGGATGCGCTTAAAGAAGGTGATGAAGTAAATGTAAAAATACTTGAAGTGGATGAAGAAAACCAGAAAATTGCTTTAAGCGTAAAGCAGACAAAACCAAACCCGTGGGTTGAGGTTGAAGAAAAGTACAAGGAAGGCGACGAAATTGAAGGAAAAGTGACACATCTTACGGATTTTGGGGCTTTTGTGCTAATCCCTGAAGGGGTTGAAGGGCTTATTCATATTTCAGACATGTCATGGAGTAAAGAGGTAAAGCACCCTTCGGAAATAGTTGAAATTGAAGACAAGGTTAAGGTTAAAATACTTAATATTGATGCCCGGAAGCAAAAAATATCTCTTGGTATAAAACAGCTTGAAAAGAATCCATATAAAGACTTCAAGCGCGGTGACACGGTAAAAGCCAAAACAAAAAACATACAGCGTTCAGGAGCCCATCTGGATATGCCAAACGGGGTGGAAGCATACCTTCATATATCCAACTTCTCAAAAGAAAGAATTGATGATTTGAGAGATCATTTAAAGGAAAATGAAGAGATTGAATGCAAAGTAACAAAATGCATCCCGGAAAAAAAGTATATTGAGGTAAGTATTAAAGATTTGCAGGAAGATATATCCGAGGAAGACCACAAAGAGCGTTCCAAATCAACATCCGGCGGATCAACCTTATATGATCTTATCGGGGATAAACTTGATGGTTTAACTGAAGAAAATAAAGAATGAAAAAAATTTTCAAATATTTTCTCCCCTTTTTTTTTTATTATCCATAATCAGCATAAACGTTAACCGGGCAGAGGCTCGCCTCCAGGTAAGAACAGAAAGGTTCGACTGGAAAATATATGAAACCCCCAATATTGATGTTTATACCTATTTAAAAGACAAAGAAGATTTAGACTTAAAAGATTACCTCAAACTTGCAGAGTGGACACACAGGGAAATATCAAAAAAACTAAATGTTGTCTTTGAAAATAAGGTGCCTTTATTTTTATACCATAATCACAATCACTTTCAGCAAAATACAATTGCCCCGGTTGGAATAGGAACCGAAGGCTTTTCCGAATTGTTTAAGAACAGGCTTGTTATTCCCGTAAGATATTCACATTACGATATGACTCATTTACTGGCTCATGAATACACCCATATAGGACAGTTTGAAATTTTATACGGTGGTTTTTGGAGGTCGCCAAGATTAACCAAGGGACTTGCGGGGATAGTACCCTTATGGATAATGGAAGGACAGGCTGAGCATGTATCACACAATATACTGAACAGAGACTGGTCCTCATATGATAAAATGATACTCAGAGATGCGGTTCTATACGATTATCTTTACAGTATTTTAGAGCTGCAGAACTTTAATGCCCTTTACCGGAATATTTATCTCGGCTATAAACAGGGCCACAGCGCATTTGACTACCTTGTTGAGGTAGAAGGTGAGGAAATAAACTTCAAACTACTTAAATCCCTAAGAAAAAACATTGACCCCTATAAAGCCTTTGAAGAGGCATGCAGCAAGTTTTCAGGTTTAAGAGATTTCGACATTAAGTGGCAGAAGCATGTAAAGAGAAAAACCGAAGAGTTTATTGCGTCAAGAAATAAAGCCTCAGACTCAGGCAAAGCAATAATAGAAGATAATTTTAACAGCAAAAATGCAGTTTCCGACGGAAAAGGGGGGTATTTTTATGTAACCGACCGGTGGATTCAGAATGAAATCTATCACACAAAAGATGGAAAAGATAAGAATATTATACCTTCCTTTTTCGGGTCAAAAATGGAAAGGATAGTTGAAGGTAAAAGATATGACAGGATAATAGATTTTAATAAAAAAACATCAAATATTGTTTTTCTCACTGTTAGAAACCACAAGCATTATTTGTGTTTTTATGACATAGAAAAACGAAATTTAAAAAAACATGAAATAAAAAACATCAATGAACCAAGATCTCCCTCGTTTTCTCCGGATGGAAAAAGTGTAATTTTTACTGCCCTTAAGGGGGGAAGAAGAAATATTTTCAAATACGATATTATTTCAAATAAATTCATACAGGTTACCCATGACAATTATTTCGATTACTCCCCGGTCTTTTCAGCCAACGGCAGTAAGATAATAACAGCCACTGAAAGAAAGATGAGCACTGATCTCCGGAAAATCACTATTCAAACCGGTAAATATGAGTGGCTTACACAGACCGGGCATTTCATAATACATCCAATCAGTGATCAAAACGGCAACATTTACTACAGCGCAGACAAGGAAGATGTTTTCAATATTTATATCTATGACGGAGAAAACCATAAACGCATTACAAATTTAAAAGGCGGGGCCTTTTACCCGGTCACTGATAAAAATGGCCAAGTAGCGGCTTCATGTTTTTATGAGGGCAGCTATAAAATAGTGGCCTTGAATGAAAAAGGCGTAACGAAGATAAAAGAAACGGAAATCACAGAATATTATAAAGAGAACAACGGATATGAAGAAAGATTTAATGTACCGGAATTTTCTGTTGATAAACGAAATTACGCCTTTGATTTTTCAACCGATTTTTTCCTTCCCAGTTTCCTGTATTCAACAGATGTGGGGTTTATGGGGGGAGGGTACTACAAAGGTTCGGATATGCTCGGAATTCATGATATTAATTTATACGGCTGGGCCTGGCCGGGTAGTTATGATGTTTTTTTCGGCTACATGCTTCAAAAATGGCGGAGTAACCTATTTTTACAGGCATCAGCCTCTTCGGAAGAATTTTACAGGATTATAGATCGGGAAAGACACCTGCATAAAGAAACGGAAAACACCGCTTTAATTGGATTACAGTATCCCTTCGATTCTTATCACAGCTTGTCTCTTATGGCTGTAGGCTCCGAGAAAAAGAGGGAGAATAAGAAAACCGGTAAAAAGATAAGAGAGAATGAAACAGGGGCCGGCATTCAGTTAACCCGCGATACCACTCTTTTGGAACCGTTTCAGGCCTTAAGAGGAGCGTCTCTTAGGCTCGGCGCCTATGCAGCAAGGCCCGTAGATAAACACGGCCTTGATTTTAACAGGTATGACATATATTACAGGCGCTATATACCCGTTACGCGGCGCGCCGCATGGGCCAACAGGATATATACAGGGCGTTATGAAAGGGAGGATAGGAAAGATTTCCGGTTAAACAGAACAAGAGCCGGCAGTCCCTATAGATTAAGAGGATATGAAAGAGACTCTTTTAGCGGACAGAATGTTTTTTCCCTAAATTCAGAATTAAGGGTTCTGGCTCTTGATAAAATAGACTGGCATATATTTTTTATGTGGCCCGACATAAATCTATACAGCCTTAGCGTATCTGTTTTTGCCGATACTGCGACAGCATGGCATGATGACAGCCATCCACAAACAATTCAAGACTGGGGAATATCCTATGGAGCCGGAATCAGGCTTAATATGTTTCTTCTTCAGCAAACTCCCGTATATCTGAATTTTGAATTTGCCACCCCTTACAGTGATGATAAGGTTCGATCATACATCACCTTCAATGTAGGTCATGTCCCCTGGTAGAGGGGTGAAGAACCCGGCCGCATCACTTGCCCGAAGGGCTTCAACTGTATCTCTTGGCACGCTTATTTCAAGAGTCCTGGGGTATGTAAGGGATATGCTGATTGCATATTTTTTCGGGGCTTCCATGGCTGCAGACGCATTTTTTGTGGCTTACAAGATACCCAATCTTCTTAGAAGACTTCTCGGTGAAGGATCGCTTTCAACCTCATTTATACCCGTCTATACTCAGTTTCTTACTAACAGAGGGGAAGAAGAAGCCAGAGAACTGCTAAGAACGGTTATCGGGGCATTTGGAATACTGTTTATTATACTTACAGGCCTGGGAATAATATTCGCAGAACCGATTGTTTCAATCATTGCGCCTGGTTTTGCCGGTGACCCGGAAAAATTTGGGCTGACTGTTCTTCTGACAAGAATAATGTTTCCTTTTTTAATAGCAATAGGACTGGGCGCTATAATCCTGGGTGTTTTAAACTCCTGGAAATTGTTTTTCATTCCCGCCATAGCCCCTGCCATGCTCAATATTTCTGAAATAGTATTTATGCTCTTTGTCGTTCCGAGACTGGCAGTTCCAATAATCGGGCTTGCAATCGGTGTTGTAACCGGGGGATTTGCCCAGATGCTATTCCAGCTCGTTCCTGTTATAAAAAAAAGCGGCGGAATTACTCCGATAATAGACCTGTCTCATCCCGGTCTTAAGAGAATAGGAAAGTTGATGCTGCCGGCAATCGTAGGACTTTCCATAATGCAGGTAAATTCATTTGTTGATACAATCTGCGCAACCCTTTTGGAGGCGGGCAGCGTGACGCACCTATATTACGGCAACCGTCTTATGCAGCTTCCGCTTGCGCTTTTCGGTACTGCCGTTGCGACTGTTTCTCTTCCGGTAATGTCAGAAAATGCGGCAAAGAAAGAGCTTTTTCAACTGAAAAAGACCCTCTCTGCATCACTGAAGATGATTTCTTTCCTGATCTTGCCGGCAACAACAGGGTTTATTGTATTCGGAACCCCCATTGTTAATATGCTCTTTCAGCGAGGCAGATTTCTTGCCTCCGACACGGCTGCAACGGCATGGGTTTTAATTTTCTATGCAGGGGGATTAATATTTTTTTCCGGAGTGAAAGCATTTGTAAGCGCTTTTCATTCACTACAGGACACAAAAACACCTGTAAAAATCGCATCCTTTGCAATGGGAGTAAATGTAATGCTTAACATTTTTGTCGTTACAAATAAGAGCCTGAAAGAGTTCTTTTCAGCCGGGGGTCTTGCTCTGGCAACATCCCTTGCCGCCTTAATTAATTTTACGCTGCTTTTTCTGTTTTTCAGAAGACACCACGGTGACATAGGCATAAAAAATATATTGAGCTCCTTACGCAAACATATAACGGCTTCCGTTCTTCTTGGTTTTGTAATATTCAGGGCAGGCATATTTACATCCGAATGGAATATTTACATCAGAACCCCGGCTGTTATTGTTTTCGGCTTCTTTTTCTATATGGCAATTTCGCTTTTAATAAAAACCCCGGAAATTAAAGAAATGCGAACAATATTAAAAAGAAAATGAAATTAATGGATTTACCCAGAAAACCCGGTGTTTATCTTTTTATGGATAATTCCGGAGAAATTATATATATTGGAAAGGCAAAGTCTTTAAGAGAAAGGGTAAGATCCCATTTCGGCGGTTCAAATCTCAACTCACGCCATATAGCCATGGTTTCGCAGGTTAAAACAGTTGATTTCGTGCTGGCGGGAAACGAAAAAGAAGCGCTCATTCTCGAAGAAAAACTTATAAAAGCTCATTCTCCAAGATATAATATTTCATTCAGGGACGATAAATCCTATCCATATTTAGAGGTCACGACCGGAGAAAAATTTCCGGCGCTCAAAATAACCCGGAAGAGAAACAACGGTAATTCTCTTTACTTCGGTCCGTTTCCCAATGTGAGGGATCTTCGTTCAGTAAAAAAAACAGCAGACAGGGTGTTTCAGCTTAGAAAGTGCAGAAAATTGAAAGAAAATCAGCGGCCCTGCCTTAATCATCAAATAGGCAGATGCCTTTCGCCGTGTGCCGGAAAAGTAAATGAAAAGGAGTATTCTGAATATGTAAATGAGCTGTTACTTTTTCTAAAGGGTGATCAAAAGAAGCTTACGGAAAAACTCCGCGAGAAAATGGAGGGTTGTAAAAACTCCCTTGAATACGAAAAAGCGGCTCAGATAAGAGACCAGCTGAATGAGATAAAGCGCATTTTTCCCGCGGTAAATGTCAGGAAAATCAATAAGAAAAAACTGGAAGTACTGAAAAAAGCAGATCCCCTGGCCCAGCTTAAACACTTACTGAACATTCCTCAAAAACCTCAGATAATAGAAGGTTTTGATATATCCCATATATCTTCTGATATGGCAGTTGGAAGCATGGTTTGCTTTAAAAAAGGCAAACCCGACAAGAAATCATACAGAAGATACAGAATAAAACAGGAAAAAACCTCCGACGATTTAAAGATGTTAAAGGAGGTTTTATACAGAAGAATTCACAGGCTAACACGGGAAAGAAAAAGAATCCCTGAGATTATATTTGTTGACGGCGGAAAAACACAGGGAAAAACAGCCAGAAAGGTTCTGGACAGCTTTAAATTAAAACATGTAAAGGTAGTGTCCCTTGCTAAAAAAAGCAGAACAATTTACAGCGGGGGAAAAAAACTGAAGGTTTCTGAAGAGTCCGGGGTCTACAAATTATTCAAGAGAATTGATGATGAAGCACACAGATTTGCTCATTCCTATCATAAAAAACGAAGGGAAAAAAAGATGAAACCGCAGAATAAAAACCCTGAAAATAAAAAATGAAATAGGAAAAACTTAAGAGGGGGTTGAAATAAAAAGGCACAAAACCTCAGATTGAAAAATAAATGTGAGTATGTTATTATTAATTAGCAAATCATTAAAGAAATAAAATGAGAAAAGAAAAAAAAGAAAACACTTTTTTATTTAAAAAAACTAAAAAAAAAGGCAAGCATATAGCCCTGATTTATGAAACAAAACCTGAACAGTTAAGCATAGCGGCTCAATACATAAAGCAGGGAATTAAATCAGGGGAAAAATGTATTTACAGCTGTTGTGAGAACAAAGTAGAGAGGATATCCGAAGAAATAGAAGAAACAGGTCTGGATACCGCTGATTTAATTAAATCCGGTCAGTTGTCACTGTATACAGAAAAAGAAACATATCTTGAGAAAGGATTTTTGAATATAAATAGCATAAAAAAACGCATACAAAATTTAATAGACAGTATAAACGTCCGTAAATTCAGCGGTTTGAGAATGGCAGGCGAGATGAGCTGGGCTCATAGAAAAAACAGCTATATGAGCAAACTCATAGACTATGAAAAAATAAGCAACTGCCTCTTGCTGGAAAACACCATAAGGGTTTCGGCAATGTGCCAGTATGACTATAAAATATTTTCTCAGGATTTTTTAAAAGATATAATATTCATTCATCCGGCCACAATATACAAAAATCTTGATAAAATACTATAGCTTTTTCTTTTTAAAATTAAAATGAAAGACATAAATACCCATAAAATAATTATTGCAAAAACCGCATTAATAATATTTCTTTCCGTAACTGCATATGCGGCTCAATGGAGCAGGGAAACCGATATATGGATTGAAGAACTTTCCCGGCTCTACAACGTCCCTCCTCCTCTTACGCGAAGCGTTATAAAGGTGGAATCTAATTTCAGCTACTGTGTATCTCCCAGGGGAGCGGTTGGATTCATGCAGCTTATGCCTGCAACCGCAGAATACATTGGGATTACTGACATATGGGATCCACTTGAAAACCTTAAAGGGGGGATACTGTATTTGAGTATGCTGCTGGAGAAATACGATGGAAATATTCCTCTTGCCCTTGCCGCATACAATGCGGGCCCAACAGCTGTAAGCAGAAATGACGGAATCCCCCCGTATAGAGAAACAAGAAACTTTATATTAAGAGTATTAAGGCATTACGACCGCTATTCCGAGGAAGAATATATTTTAATACCCCTGCCGTAAATAAATATTTGATAATTCATACTTATAATGTTATTATAAATTCATGTTTAAAAACATAATAGAAAAAATATTCGGTTCTTCGTCGAGTAGAGAGATAAAAAGTCTCCAGCCTATAGTTGACAGGGTTAACGAGCTGGAGAAAGAAATAAAGGAGCTTTCCGATGAAGAAATAAAGGGAAAGCTTGAAGAATTTAAAAATCGCCACAGTGGGGGTGAAACACTTGAAGAACTGATGCCTGAAGCATTTGCCGTTGCAAGAGAAGCAAGCCGCAGAAATGTGGGAATGAGGCACTTTGATGTGCAGTTAATAGGCGGAGCGGTCCTTTTTCAGGGAAAAATCGCGGAAATGGCAACCGGAGAGGGTAAGACGCTTGTTGCCATTCTACCTGTATACCTTCAATCAATTGCCGAAAGAAATATTCATGTTGTAACGGTCAATGACTACCTGGCCATGAGGGACGCTGAGTGGATGCGGCCGGCTTACAGGGCGCTGGGGCTTACAGTAGGTTTTGTACAAAGCGACATGAAACCCCCGGAAAGAAAGAAGGCATACGCATGCGATGTTGTTTATGTTACAAACAATGAAATAGGATTTGACTACCTGAGGGATAATATGGCAATAAGGCCCGAACAGCAGGTGCAGGGTGAACTCGAGTATGCAATTATTGACGAGGTTGACAGCGTCCTCATAGACGAAGCGCGGACACCCCTAATAATTTCCGGCCCCGCAGAGAAGTCTTCTGACAAGTATTACAAAGCCGACAGGGTAATACCTTTCCTCAAAATGAAAGAGTTCAATAATTATGAAGAAGAACAGCAGTATAAAGAAAAGGTTAAAAAAACAATAGGGAAAGAAGATGTAGATGAGGGGCAGTTGATGGAGGCCCTTGACAGGGATGGTTTTCACGGAAAACTGGTTCATAAAGATAAGTCTGTATCTTTTACAACCAGCGGGCAGAAAAAAATTGAGGAGCTTTTGGGAATCAAGATGTTCACCAAAGAAAACGAATACAAAACTCTTGATACCGGGGAATGGATGCACCATATAAACCAGGCGCTGAAAGCCCATAAATTTTTCAAGAAAGACGTCCATTACATCATAAAAGAAGGTCAGGTGGTAATTGTTGATGAATTTACCGGGCGGCTGATGCCCGGAAGAAGGTGGTCGGACGGCCTTCACCAGGCAGTTGAAGCAAAAGAAAAATTAAAAATAAAAAGAGAAAACCAGACCCTTGCTTCAGTTACATTTCAGAATTTTTTTAATTTATACGATAAATTATCCGGAATGACAGGTACCGCAATGACCGAACAGTCGGAATTCCATAAAATATACGACCTTTTAGTTGTGGAAATCCCCACCAACAGGGAGCTTCAGAGAACAGAGGCGCCGGATGCCATATACATGACGGAAAAAGAAAAGTTTAACGCAGTTGTTGAAGCGATAAAAGAACTCAACGAAAAGGGCAGTCCGGTTCTTGTTGGTTCCCGCTCTATCGATGTAAGCGAGCGCATAGGCAACATGCTTCGCAAAAGAGGGATTAAACACACGGTTTTAAATGCCAAGTATCACATGAGGGAAGCAGAAATAATTGCTCAGGCAGGGCGCCTGAAAGCCGTTACGATATCAACAAATATGGCTGGCCGCGGAACTGATATAATACTTGGAGGAAACCCCGGATATCTTGCAAGGCAGGAGATGGAGAGGGAGGATTTTGAACGGGAACTCATAGTAAAGGCGGCGGAAAAAACCCCTCCTGAAAACAAGGAAGAAGAAGAAGCAAAAAAGGTTTATCAGAAATACTATGAAAGATTTAAAGAGCAGACCGACAGGGAACAGAAAAAGGTCATTGAAAAGGGCGGACTTCATGTAATTGGAACCGAACGACATGAATCCCGCAGAATAGATAATCAGTTACGAGGAAGGGCAGGCAGACAGGGAGATCCCGGTTTCTCTAAATTTTTTGTATCTCTTGAAGATGAGTTAATGAAGCTTTTCGGCGGCGACAGGATTATGACAATAATGAATAAAATTGGGGGTCACACAGAAGGGGAGAAGATGGAGCATGCTCTCATCACAAGATCCATCGAAAAGGCCCAGAAGCGCGTTGAAGCAATGAATTTTGATATTCGAAAACAGCTTCTCGATTACGATAATGTAATGGACAAACAGCGAAGAACAATATATACGCATAGAAACAGAATATTGCGCGGCGAAGACATAAAAGAAGAAATAATGGGCTTTATTGAAGATTATGTTGATATACTTCTTGAAGAAAACATCCCATTAAAAACACGCGCCGAGGAGTGGGACACGGAAAAACTGGAATCAGAGCTCATTACCGGGCTCGGAATCAACATAAAAATTAATTCAGATGATTTTCTGTATTCCGGAAGAGACGGATTAAGAAGTTTCCTGGAAGATAATTTAAAGGAATCATACGAAAAAAGAAAAGAAGACCTGGGAAAGGATAAATTTGCGGAAATGGAGAGGATGCTCCTGCTCCAGGTAATTGACCACAGGTGGAAAGAACATCTTTATGATTTGGACCAGGTTAAAGAATCGGTGCGTTTAAGCAGTTTTGCTCAAAAAGACCCTTTAGTTGAATACAAACGCGAGTCATTTATGGCGTTTGAGCAGCTTATGGACAGTATAAAGAGGGAAGTCATCAGGTATTTGTTCAGGGCTTCAGCTCAAATAATAAGCTCAAAACTTAAAGGCTACGGCACACGGCAGAGGGCTGAAAAACCTGATGCGGAAATTCCCAAGGAATCCCTGCAATCCGCGATTCCAACCAGAGCGGGAAGAGGGGGGCAGCCTTCAAAAACTAAGGTTCAGCAGAGAGTGGTCAAAGAAAAAGTAGGCAGAAATGACCCCTGCCCCTGCGGAAGCGGGAGGAAATATAAACACTGCTGCGGCGGATAAAAGAAAAATTGCTAGTTTTACTGTCCGGAATATTATATGCCCTGGTCTTTCCGAAATTCAATCTGTTTCCACTTATATTCGTTTTTCTCATTCCTTTATTTATTTTCGTATCAAAAAACGGATTAAAAAACAGAAAATCAGTTTTTTTCTATTCGTGGGCGGCGGGAACCTTATGCAACATCATCATGCTGTACTGGATTTATTACCCCCTCTATCTAAGCGGAGCGGGGGCCATCGGATCTACAGCCGGTGTCTTTTTCCTCTCTCTTTATTTAGGGATATACTGGGCTCTTTTTGCCCTGTTCGCAAACTATCTCCTGCACTCTAAAATCCGCTTTCTTTTATTTTTAATCCCCGCCTCATGGGTAATTCTAGAATATGTAAAAGCTCACCTTCTTACCGGATTTCCCTGGCTTAACGCAGGCTATTCTCTCTGGAGAACCCCGGGGTTAATACAGATTACCGAGATAACCGGAGTATACGGCCTTAGTTTTTTTGTTGTCTTAATAAATACTTCTCTGGCTCTATCGGTAATACGCAAAAAAGTAAATACGGTTGTTCCGGCGGCAGCGGCATTTATCGTTATTATCATTTTCCCCTATTTTTCAAGCGATACAGCAACAGGAGAGGAGCCCTATACTGTAAGTATTCTTCAGGGAAATATTTCGCAGTATGAAAAATGGGACGCTGCCTATGAGGAAATGATTCTGGATACATATGAAAAACTGCACAAAGAAGCGATTGCCAAAGGTCCCGACATAATTGTATGGCCGGAGACCTCGCTGCCGGGCACACTGAATATAGAACCTACACTAAAGGATTACATTTATCGCCTGTCTGAAAAATCCGGAGCATGGGAAATCGTAGGGAGCGTAGAAAAACAGGCAGGAAAAACATACAACAGCGCCTATGTTGTTTCAGAAGGGGCTATATCCGCCCCCTACAGAAAAGTACATTTAACGCCGTTTGGTGAATTCATACCTTTAAGGTCTTTTTTCTCCCTGTTCATAAGTGTTGTGGGGGAATTTGGAGATTTCAACCGCGGGACGGAATTTAATCCGCTGAAAACCGGGGAATTTAAAGTTGCAACCGCCATATGTTTTGAAAGCATCTTCCCCTATATTGGAAGAAATTTTTTCAATGAAGGCGCTGAGCTATATGTGAATATTACCAATGACGGCTGGTTTCTGGATTCCGCGGGACCAAAACAGCATTTCATTCATTCCGTCTTCAGGGCAGTAGAAAACAGAACATATGTGGTGCGCGCCGCAAACACCGGCATTTCAGGTATAATAGCCCCAGACGGAAGAATAATTCAAAAAACAGCTTTAATGGAAGAAGAGGTTTTAACCGGCAAGGTTTTCAGATCTAAAACCGACACCTTTTATTCTTTATATGGTGATGTTTTTGTTTATTTATGTATAATTATGGTATTTATAATAATGGCGAAAAGCGAAATAAGAAGGAGAAAAAATGTTTGAAGAATACAAGGAAAAGCATAAGATATTACGAGATAAAATTAAAGACATAAGGGGGTTTCTTTGAGATTTCCGAAAAAAGGAAAAAAGCCGAGAAATTAAAAAAAGAGTCACTTCAGAGTGGTTTCTGGGATAATAATGAAAAAGCGCGGAAGACCATGGAAAAGTTATCCCGGGTGGAATCTGACATAAAAAACCACCGTGAACTTAAAGAAAAAGAAAGTGAAATAGAAACCCTTATTGAGCTTGCAGAAGAAGAGGATGCGCCTGAGCTTGAAAAAGAGATAAAAAAATTAATAAAGGATTTAAGCAGACGTATAGAAAAGATATCCTTCCATCTTAAGCTTTCCGGCGAGCATGACATAAACAGCGCTATTATAACACTGACCGCCGGAGCCGGCGGAACCGAGGCCTGCGACTGGGTGGACATGCTCACCAGGATGTATAGAATGTGGGCCTCAAATAATGATTATAAAACCGAGGTTGTCGAACTTGTCCCGGGTGATGAAGCGGGAATAAAAAGGATTACATTCATCATATCCGGAGAATACGCCTATGGCTATCTAAAAGGGGAGTCGGGAGTGCACCGACTTGTCAGAGTTTCCCCATTTGATTCCTCAAGCAGGAGGCATACCTCATTTGCGGCCTGTGATGTGATACCAAAAATAGAAAAGGAAATAGAGGTTGAAATAAATGAAAATGACCTCAGGATAGACACCTACAGGGCTTCCGGGCACGGGGGTCAGCACGTAAATAAAACAGATTCGGCTGTGAGAATCACCCATAATCCCACAGGGATAGTGGTTCAATGCCAGGAGTCTCCCTCTCAGCACACAAATAAAAAAACAGCAATGCAAATACTCCGGGCGAGGCTATATGAATATGAGCGGGACAAACAGAGAGAGGCCACACAGCGCCGGTATGACGAAAAAGGGGAAATAGGGTGGGGTAATCAGATTCGCTCATATGTTTTCATGCCTTACCAAATGGTAAGGGATCATAGAACAGGAGTGAAGGTTTCCAATGTGGACGCGGTTATGAGCGGTGAAATACACCCTTTTATTGAAGCATACCTTGAAAAACACGTGTAGTTGATTTCAAGCTGCAAAAAGAAAAGCCCGCTTCACTAAATCTCTAATGAAGCGGGCTTAAGGTTTAAAAGAAGACTTTAAAAAGCCTTAAAATATCACTTTCACTGCCAGGGCCGTATTTGCCCCGTCCAGATTAGGTATATCATCACCGTTTACCGTAAGTCCGTCTGTGTTCATAAACCTGGCTGAAAGCGATGCCACAAGCGAACCCGAGATTTTCTCTCCCTCTTCACTGTAAATAACCACTTCTCCTATTATATCAACAAGTGAAGTCGTAACCTGGCTTCCGGCAATATTTGCAGTAGCCGAACCCAAACCTATTCCTACATTCACTCTGTTGATTACCTCATGGTGAACCCTTAACCCGTTATGCGTCAAGTTGCCTATTTCACCGTCATAATCCAGATTGGTCTGCTCATTTATAACTCCAAGTCTCAGACCTTCATCAAGCATCCATTCAAGAGAGGTTGTTCTTCCGTGAGAGGTAGAGAATCCGCTGTCCGAGGGTGTCAGGAAATTCACACCGTATGAGAAGCCTATGCTGTCAGCTGAAGCATGTATGCCCGAAGCTATTAAAATTCCAAATACAAACAATAATAATTTTTTCATTTTTTACTCCTTTAAGTATTTATCTTTTCCGGCTAATTTAGAATCCAATATTAATCCCTGCGCTCATGCTGAGGTTGTTGAAATTAGTCAGCGGGTCAATTCTTTTATGGTCGGCGGGATCCTCAAAGGAATCTTTTGTTTCGCCTAAAGAATATATGTCGGGCAGGCTTATATTTCGATACGCCGCCGAGGCGAAGAATGATACAACCAGGGTCTCGGTTTCCTGGACAACCAGCATCACATCGGCAATTAAACCAAGTGAAGGAAAGGATCCGTCAATTTCTTCAATCTCTTCTCCCCATCCTTGAGTGTCAGTTGCTGGAGGGCTGTCACTGCCGGTTTCCCTTAGAGTATGGTCGCTGTTTGAAAAGCGCGCCGAACCAAGTTCTATTCCGGCCCTCATGCTTACCGCCTCAAAGGGAAGGGTATGCTTGAACCTCAACCCCGAAAAGGATAAATCCCCCGTGTTTATTAAAGTGAGATCTATGTCGTCTGCTGTAACGTCCTCTCCGGTATAAGAGTTTTCTCCTCTTATTGTGGTCTCATCCCTGAAAATACCCACCTGCAAGTCAGGGGTTACATCAACCGTTACAGCAAATGACTGAATTGAACGCATTTCGTAATCATTCAGCGGCATGATAAAGCCTCCGCTGTATTCAAATCCAAGACCTGATCTGCTTCCCGCCTGCGCAATATGCGTCAAGGCAAAAAAGAACACTAAACTCAAACCTAAAAATTTTTTCATTTCTTTCTCCTTACCATTACTTCCTTTTCCGGCTACCATGATTTTACATATAAGCGAATTTAAGATCTACTATTTATATTTAAGTAAAAAATAAAATATGTGTCAAATTTTAATATTTTTACTTTTTTATTTACTCAGGGAAGTTGAAAAAGAGCCGAATTTTTTATATATTGAAACTATGAAATTTCTGATTAAACTTATTATATTTCAATTTGCGATTTTTTCTTTCACTATATCTTTCTGTTTTGCCGTTCAACTCGATATCGGAGAAGATATCAATTTTGAATACAGGTTTGCCGAAAGAGGGGGTGAGACTGTTAAATCAGAGCTGCGTCAAAATATTAAGTTTTACCTGACCGGATATCTCCGCGATGACATTGAAATAGGAGCAAAGATAAGATCTGCTGGTACTGTAAATTCCACTAATACAGTTGTTTTTTACGAAGGACAAAAACTTGACAACCTTTCTCCGTTTTTTGAACATGCATACGTCAGAATCCATAACTATTATGATCTTCCCGTATCCATTTCTTTAGGCATAATGCCTTTTAAGTGGGCTGACGGGGTGCTGATAAATGATAGAGAAACCGGGTTGCCGGCGGCCTTGATTGAAGCCAGGGATATCTATTTTGATATCAGCGCTGATGCTTTCTACTCTTTTTCTAGAGATTCCACCAGAAATATTTCCGATATAGAGGGATATGGATTCAGAGCTTTCAGAGATTTCGGTATTTATAATTTAGAGCTCAATTTCCTTCATGAAGATTATTTTTCTACGGATTCTGTCCGTCGCAACGTTTACGGCGGCAGTTTTTCTCGTGAGCTTTCGAGGGGTCTTGAATTTTCTCTTTTCGGTTTCTTAATGGATGGTGAGAAGGGCGATGAGTCTTTTACAGCAGATGCATTTGGCGCCAATGGCCACTTCCAGGGTGAAATAGATCCTCTGGGAAGTGGGGGAGCCTGGATAAATTACGCTGTTGCTTCCGGCAATTTAGATGATGACGAGATGGGGTTTTCACCTCTTCTTGCCGGGGTTGATTCAAGCTTCATATGTGAATTTTACGGTGGTCACAGAGAACATATGCGCATTGACGGTGCGGTTGATGAGAGTTTAACTCTTTCTAACTCAATTGCTAATCTTTCAATGCTTCGTACCGGCCTTTACGCTGATATCCTGGATGATTTAACTGTTCATATGGTCCGTTCAACATTTAAAAGGCATACACCGGATGTTCCAATTGGCGGCTCAATTACTTTTGGCTGTGTTTATAATTACAGCTTTCTTGAATTTGAGCTAAATTATACAATTTTTTCTCCGGAAGAAGAATATGATTATTACACCTCGGATGAAAACACCACGTTTATCAATACTTACCTTAGAGCGAGGTTTTAAGGGCTTATTTTTTATCTTTGGATAGCATCACTCCTGCTGTTTATATTTTTGGCTTATTCAGGCAATTACTCCGTAAAAAATTATCTTAAAAATGGAAAAATTATCGCATTTATTCTTTATATCTTTTTTTTACTATTGTTTGTACTTAACATTATTTCCTTAATGAAAAATGTGATAAGCCTAATTGAATTTACATCCTGATTACACAAATATTTTCTAACCTTATATAAACATACTCAATAACTTAAACTTATAATACAAATTAAAAATTTTATGAATGACAAAAAGTACAGGGCTGTAACTTATTATAAAAAATTTACCCTCAGAGGCGTCCGATAATGGTTCTTATGTTAACTTTTGAGCAAAAACACCGCTTCACAATGAACTTTAACTATGTCGCAATATGCTCTCTTATTTTTTATATATGAATCTATCACTATAAACCACTTAAGGTTTAAGGGGTGGGTGTTGCTGGTTAAAAATAACTTATTAAAAGTCAACACCCTTAAAAATATTTTTCTTTCAAATTAACCAGCCGGATAAATACATGGTTTGATTTGACAATACCCCATATGATTCGTATGTTTAAATTAGGGTTAATTGATTTGTTTGATTTGCCGGGAGATTTCCCCCGGCTTGGTAAAAAAGGAGAATTATATGAAAACAGAAAGAAAAAGATGCAGAACCATTCAGGTTTTCATCCTGTCGTTATCTGTAATAGTTGCAGCCGGAATCTTTTCGCCTTCAGTAAGTTCGGACTTAAATGTCGGAGTTATTGAAAGCGATCGAATCCTGGAGGTTCATCCTGCATTCAGAGACGCGCAGCAGGAGTACCAGGCTGAAGTGCAGCAGATGCAGCAGCAGCTTGAAGGTATGGAGGAAGATGAACAGATGATGGCGCAGCAGATGCTTCAGCAGCAGCTGCAGGAAGTGGGCGCCCGTCTCCAGACTGAGGCTCTTGACGCATTAAGAGAAGATGTAACCAAAATCGCAGAAGAAAAAGGATATGACTATGTCTTCGACAGTAATGTTATCTTTTACGGCGGGATGGATATAACTGACGAAATAATTGAGGCATTGGATATTGAGACACCTGAGGAAGAGGGAATTCCCGGAGACTTGATGATTGAATAACTTCCTTGACAAAGTCATGTTGTAAATTGTATTATCACAATGATTAAGGAAGTGGAATAAAGGAGAAAATTATTATTAAAAAAAGAAATTTAGCATTTGTAATTTCAGCTCTGGCCTTGATTTTGTTATCCGGATGCGGTGAGGTTGAAGAAGCCCCCTACGAAGCTCCGGAAGGCGAAATGGCCCCTATGGAGGGAGCGGAAATGGAAACGGACCTTACGGAAGATGAGTACATTGAAATAGTTGCGCGCATGCAGCAGGTACAGACAAAATATCAGGATGAATTCAGCGCCGCGCTTGAAGAAGGAGACACAGCAGAGGTTGAAAGAATTCAGAATCTGTTTCAGGAAGAGTCCGATGACATACTCGATGACATGAATATTTCAATTCAGGATGTTACAGCGTTCGAAAGCCAAAATCCCGGTTTCCTGGAAGACCCCCAGGTGCAGCAGAGGGTAATGGAAAAAATAGAAGAAATAGAATAAAAACACAGTAGTTTGCATATACGGCAGGAAGCTTTTTACGTAAAAGGTTTCCTGCCGTTTTTTTTAAATTTTTCTAAGTCCCGTATTTCTTGCAATATTAAAAGCAATATTGGATCTGTTCATTGTGTAAAGATGAATTCCACTAACCCCCTGATTAATTAAATCCTGAATCTGCTTTGAGGCATAATCAATACCCGCCCTGTACATTTCATTGTCATCTTCACCATACCTTCTTATAATATTTTGCAGTTTTTTTGGAATGGATGCTCCGGATATGGAGACCATCTTTTTAACCAGAGAAGCCTTGAAAACAGGCATAATTCCCGCAGAAATCGGCGCTGATATATTTTGAGATGACATCTGATCCCGGAAACTGTAAAAATGTTCGTTATTGAAGAAAAGCTGAGTTATAATAAAGTCAGCCCCGGTTTGCACTTTAACCTTATGATAATTTATATCCTCCTGCCTGTTTCGGGATTCAGGATGAACCTCCGGATACCCGGCTACCCCTATGGAAAAATCCCCCTTTTTCTTTATGAAGTTAATAAGGTCGGTGGCATGACAAAAATCCGTCACAACCTCTTCTCTTTCTAATTCTGACGGAATATCCCCCCGCAGAGCAAGAATATTCTCAACGTTGTTCTGTTTTACTTTTTTCAGAAGCCTTATCATTTTTTCTTTTGTTGAATTAACGCAGGTAAGGTGCATAAGTGATTCAACATCGTATTTATTTTTAACATTGGAGGCTATTTCCAGTGTTCTCTCCCTTGTTCCCCCCCCGGCTCCGTATGTAACGCTTATAAAATCGGGAGCTATTTCTTTTATCTCTTTTATCGTATTATATATGGTTTCAATGTTTTTTTCAGATTTCGGAGGAAATATCTCGCATGAAAAAACAACATCTTCAACCGAATTACGCTTTTTATATAGTTCTGATATTTTCATTTTTTATAATCCTTTCTGTTTTAGAGTTAAATAGAAGAACCTTTTCAGGTTCTATTTTAATATTGGTTTTGATTTTTTCCAGAAGCCCTTTTTTATCTTTTGCCACTCTCATCCTTACGGGGTAACCGTCGACATTGAGATATAAAACTGTGTCCGGTCCCGAAACCTCTTTAACCTCGATATTGCCCTCTATGTCATCATTGTTGCTTGAAATATGTATATCTTCAGGCCTGACTGCGGCGGTGACATTTTCAGTATTATCCGGAAGTTCGGTTCCTTTTTCAAATAACTGCAGCTCTTTTCCAAGAATATTCACTGCCCCCTTTTCCGGTTTATATTTTGTTTTAAAAAGGTTTATTTCAGGAAACCCTATAAATTTAGCCACAAATAAATTTACGGGACTGCTATATATCTCTTCCGGTGTTCCTATCTGATGAATATTTCCATCTCTAAGCACTGCAATTCTGTCACCCAGGGTCATTGCTTCGTTTTGGTCATGGGTTACATATAAAGTTGTTATATTCATTTCCTTGTGTATTTTTATAAGCTCCATTCTAAGGTGCTGTCTCAGTTTAGCGTCAAGGTTAGAAAGGGGCTCATCCAGCAGAAAAATTTCAGGTTTCCTTACCAGCGCCCTTCCAACCGCCACCCTCTGCTGCTGCCCTCCGGAAAGTTTTACGGCCTTTTTATCCAAAAGATTTTTTATTTTAAGCATAGAAGCAATCTTTTCCACAGTATCTTTTGTTTTTGTTTTAGATATTTTACGCATTTTAAGCGGAAAAGTGAGATTGCCTCGAACACTCATATTAGGATAAAGAGCATAGTTTTGAAATACAAGCGCTGTATTTCTTTCCTGCACAGAAATGTCACCTAAATTTTTGTCGTTAAAAAAAACTCCCCCTTCATCAGGTTTTTCCAACCCCGCAATAAGTCTGAGTATCGTAGTTTTACCGCAACCGGAGGGGCCCAATAGAACAAAAAACTCTCCGCTTTCAACAGAAAAATCAATATTTTTACATGCTATTGTAGATTTAAAGCTTTTTTTCAGGTTTTTTATTTTAAGCATCAGCCTTTTATTCCTCCGAGAGAAATCCCCTGTATAAGCTTTTTATGTCCAATCACAAAGAGAATAAATGTTGGCACGGTGACAATTACTACCGCAGCCATAAGGCGAACATAATCTGTCGCAAACTGCTCCTGAAATACGCTTAATCCCAGCTGGACATTCCGCATTTCTGTTGAATGAGTAAAAATTAGCCACCTGAAAAGATCATTCCACTCGGCCACAAAAGTAAAGATAAAAAGCGTTCCGGCAGCCGGCAGAGCCTGCGGAAAAACAACCCTCCATAGAGTGGACCATCTGGATGCTCCGTCAATAGCCGCTGCTTCTTCCAGCTGCCACGGCACTTTTTTGAAAAACTGGCGAAACAGGTAAATCCCGAAGCCGTTGGCGAGCATGGGTATTATCAGTCCCCTGTATGTATTTATCCATCCGAATCTTGCCAGCATAACAAAAAGAGGTACAACAAGCATATGGTAAGGAATTATGAGCGTAGCCAGCACTGTCATGAAAACTATTTTTTTTCCTTTAAATTCCATCCTGGCAAGCGCATAACCGGCAAGGGCGGATGTAAAAATCTGCCCCAGCGTTACGCTTACGCCAACGACAAAAGAATTTAAAAACTGCCGGGGGAAATTTGACGCTCTCCAGGCAGAAATATAGTTTTCCCAGCGAAATCTACTCAGTATAAGGGTGTGTTCTCTGAGGACCTCTACAGGTCCCCTTAAAGATGTAACAATTATCCATACAAAAGGCATTAAGAAAAGAGTGCTGATTAACGCAAGCAGCAGGTGTTTAAATATTGTTGAAGCTTTCATTCCTCAGGCTTTCTCCCCCATATAGTTTAGATACAAATAAGTTACTGCCATAACTATAAGAAATAATATCATTGTTACAGCTGCCGCCATGCCTATGTTAAACTCTGCAAATGCTGTTTCGTATATATGATATACCAGGGTGGTTGTTCTACTCATCGGCCCGCCGCGTGTCATTACATATATCTGGTCAAAGTCCCTGAAAGCAAAAATAAGATTAATTACAAGAACGAATGAAGTCGTAGGAAGGAGATTCGGCCATGTTACATAACGAAATTGCCCCGACGCCTTTGCGCCGTCTATCATGGCGGCTTCATAAAGCTGTTCGGGTATCACCTGCAGCCCCGCGAAAAAAATAACCATGTTATAACCTATTCTCTGCCATAATGTTACTATAATTACGGATATCAATGCGGTATCCGGATTGCCCAGCCAGTTAATCTGGGAAATCCCTATCCGGGAAAGAAGATGGTTAAGAATTCCGCTTCTGTAATCATATATCCATAGCCAGATGACGCCGCTTGCCGCAAGCGATACTATCACAGGCATAAAAATTGAGGTTCTGTAAATTGAATAGGTTCTCAGTTTGCCCTTTAATTGTACAGCAATAAAAAGTGCGATTGCCATCCCGGCGGGAACAACACCGGCCACATACAAAACAGTGTTTTTCAAAGCATTGTATAAAGCAGGGTCCTTAAACATCTCAGAGTAATTTTCCAGTCCCGCAAATGAAATTGCGCCGGAAAGCATATCCCACCGGAAAAAAGATAATACAAGAAGAAATAAAACCGGCAGGACAATAAAAAATGCTAGAAAAAAAACACCCGGGGTAAGATAAAGAAAAGGCTCATACGATTTTCGCCTCAAAGAAGGTCCTCCGAATCCTCCGCGGCCTGATTTAAGGCCTCTTCGGGCGTTTTTCTGCGGTATAAAGCGTTTTCCAGCGCCCTGCCCAGGCGCTCGGAAATTCTTGAGTATTCCTTTACCGGAGGCCTCGATTTTCCAAACTCCATCGAATACACAAAAGTTTTTATAAACGGATTTTCTTCAAGAAATCTACGGTATTTCTCAGATTCAGCCGCTTTTCTGTTCACAGGGAGATACCCTGTATTCATTGCCCATTCAGCCTGAAATTCTTCAGACATAATGAATTTTGCAAATTCCCAGGAAGCTTCTTCCTTTTCTGGCGTAGATCTGAATATAAAAAGATTTTCTCCTCCAATGTTTGTCGCCTTTTTCTCATTTTCCGGCAGCGGAAAAGAACCATAGTTTATCTCATCCTGTTCTTTGAGTTCGGGGTAATTCCAAGGTCCGTTTATCATCATTGAAACCTTCCCCGCTATAAAAGGCTCAATTTTATATCCGGCGTTCCTTTCAGAAAATACGGCGCTCTCATCTTCGTAAACAAGTTTTTTCCAGAACTTTAATGCCTCAACACCGGGCCTTCCGTTAAATCCGGGCTCCTTCATATTATCGGAGAGAAACTCCCCCCCTGCCTGCCATAAAAAATTCTGCCAGGTCCATACAGTCCATTCCTGGGTTCCCAGCGGAATGAGCATCCCGAAAGAATCCTCCCCTTTTTCCCTGAAATGCCGGGTAAGTTTCCGGGCCGTCTGACGCAGCTCTTTCCAGGATTGAGGATATCGCTCTATCCCTGCTTCGGAAAAGTGCTCTTTGTTGTAATAAAATGCAAGGCAGTTTGTTTCAAATGGAACGGTGTATATTCTCCCATCATATCGGCCGGATTCCAGTATTCCTTCATAGATATCTTCAGGGTTGAACTCCGTATCGTTCTCTATAAATTTTTCTGCGGGATATAGTTTTCCGCTCTCGGCCATTCTCCCGGTGTATACCGGCGCAAACCAGAGCAGCTCCGGCTGCCTGTCCGCGCTTAATGCCGTCATTATGCTGGGCATAGCGCTGTCCTGGGCTCCAATATTTTCCAAAATTATATTTATATGAGGGTTTCTTTCTTCAAAAGTCTTAATTTTTTCTTCTAAAAGCAAATTGTTTTCCGGGCTTTCTATACCATGCCAGAATCTCAGCTCAGTAATTTCATCATCTGCATACCTTTCTCTTTCTGCGCAACTGCTTATTGTTAGGGCCGTTAAGAATAAAATAAACACCTTAAACCCTGAATGAACTTTATTAAAAGACATGAACACACCTCCTAAGCCTCAGATACCACCTCTTTATTCAACAGCATAACTTTTTAATCCGTCATCAACTGATCCCGCAAGAAGATTGTATATGCCCTCATCTACCTGGTGCCACTCTACAAAAACATTAACTCCTTGAAGATTTTTACTTGTAATTATATTACCGTATATGTCATATATCTGAACATTTCCGTTAAGGGTGCCTAAAGCAAACCATTCTTTTGCCGGATGAATACTGCAGCTAGAAATTTTTGAAGACCCCGCAGGCCCCAGTATTGATTCCCATACGGAATTTCCCTTCCGGTCAACAACACCAATTATCTCTTCGCCCGCCTCACTGCCGGAAATCATAATGTATTCATCATTAAGAATTTTAACATATTCTGCATTTACGCTTGTTTTTTTCGTATCTATAAGGTTTCCATCGTAATCAACAAAAAAAAGCTTATTTGTTCCGTTTACAGCTATTATATAATCATCCCCGCTGTCGCTGCTTAGTGCATTTTCAATTGAGCTGCTCACAAACAATTCATTTTTCTTATTGTTGATTTTGATAAGGCTTCGGGAACCATTTGTTGATAAAAGAGTATTCCCCCTGTCTGTTTTGGATATGGAGTTTATTCCCAGTGGAACAGAATATCTCCATTTTATTTCTCCGCCCACCTTATATGCGGTGAGATTTCTCCCCTGATGATTATATCCTAAAAAAACTTCATCATCGAATATAATATTTCTTATATTATCATCCGTGCGGATTATATTTATTATTCGACCGGTATTGCTTATAAGATAAATTTCTCCGGCTGGATTTACCGCAGCAATCATCTTTTTATCCGAGACATTAACCCCGGAAGCTTTTATATCCAGCCTCCATTGGGGAGCAAGCCTTCCTTCTGAAATTTCTGATTTTTTCATCCGGGCTATATATTTTATATCCTCTTCTATTTTCGTGCCGACACCTTCAAAATACCCTGAATATATTTGTTCAATAATTCCTTTTTCAGATATCATTATTACAACAGGTGTATTCTCTACTGAATATAGCTCAAATATTTTGTTTTCCTTATCATAAGTTACCGGAAAAGATATGTTTTTATTAAGCTCTTCAAGCAGCTCCTCCTTATTTCTTTTTTTCTCATCCTTAAATATTCCAAGAAGGCTTACCCTGTTTTTTCTGTACTGATTATCCAAATATCCGGCCAATTCAATATCTTCCTCAGAAAAACAATCCATAAAGAAAAGCACTGAAGCCCTTTCATTTTTTTCAGAAAAGACCTCTTTTTTTCCAGTTTTATAGTTAACAAACTGGAAATCCTTATATTTTTTACCAAGATTCAGGTATTCTTTGTGTTCGCCCGGACCATAAACATCAGAAGCTCTGACCGCATCTTCAGGTGGTTCGAAAGAAAAATACTCATCTTCGTATGAGGGGTTTTTGGTTATATCATAATATGTCTCGGTATAATTAATATTTAACCCTATCTTTCCCTCAGGATGGATTCCATAAACAGGATAATCTGATTTCATTTTCATCCGGATTTTCTTAAAAAGGTATGAATCTTTGGATATCCATAGAAAGTATTCTGCTTCCGGTTTCTTACTGGAAATCTTATAGCAGTTTACTCCGTCAATAATTTCATTTCCTTTCATCCTGTTCTCTGATTTTTTGTGTTTTCTGTTAAGAATATTAAAAAGCAGAAACCTCTTAATACCCATAGATTCAAAATCATCAGGGTCCGCGTGCAGAAATTTGACTGCATCTGAAGGAGACGAATGAAAAGAATATCTTTTAAGTGTGGGCATATATGTCCACATTCCATATGCGTTTGAAATTATGCTTTTTCCGTAAAACCCCTCAGTATTAAGTATTTTGAATTTATTAGGAAACACGATATTTATTTCGGAAATATAAGAAAGCCTGTTGGGAATGTTGTCAGATACAATAGTTATGTCTGTTTTTACGCTGCATGAAAAACTGGAAAGCTGCATATACTTCTCTGCGCTCTTTTCAAGAATTTCGGAAGCCGAGTAAGATTTTGCAATTGAGTTCCCGGTTGAAATAGCGATAGCCAGAATTGCGCACACAAGCACATATGCTAATATTCTGTTGCTTTTTTGCATTTATCCCCCTTCTTATACGGATGTTTTACATTAACGACTTTACTTACAATATCTGCATTTGCAATAACTGATTCTGTAGCGCCCCTGCCGGTTAAAAGAAGTTCTGTATTCTCCGGCTTTTCATCTATAAGCTTAAGCAGCTCTTCCTCTTTTAAATATTTATCTCTTACCGAAACAAGTATCTCATCCATAATTATATAATCGTAATTCCCACTATGGAAAGCTTTCAAAACAAACTCGATTCCTTTACGTGTCTGTATTGAAACCCTTTCTTTTAGCTTTTTTTTTCTTTTATTTACCGGGTATTGAGATGAAAAATATTCAACTGTAACACCTATTTTCTTAAGAGAATTCTCCTCTCCGGAAATATTCGGTTTCTTATTAAAAAACATGAAAAGAACATTTCTATTATGCCCTGCCGCCCTCGCGGCCTGCCCTACTGCGGCGGTCGTCTTTCCTTTCCCGTTACCCGTATACACATGAACCGGACGCCTGTTTTCATTTCTGGGTTTCAAAATAATAACTTCTGTTGGCCATATTCAGACACTTTATCAATTCCTCCCATTCCTCAAAACTCAACAAATAGCTTGTAGAAACCTCATAAGTTGATATTACTACTTCAACATGGTCTTCTCTCATTACGGAGTTTAACGTTAAACTCTCTCCGATATGAGTTTCTTCTAATATTTGTTTTTCCATATTTTTTCTCCGTTTAACCTATACATTGATTTTAATATATTTATTAATATACTTTTTTTACATTATAACTAAAAATTTAATAAATTAAACCATGAATGAAAAAACAATAAAAAAGTTACAATCTATTGTCGGAAAAAGCTCTTTACTGACAGAAAAAGAAGAGTTGCACCCGTATTCTACGGACGAAACCCCTGATGTTTTTTTTATGCCAGAAGCTGTGGTAAAACCCGAAAACAGATTTCAGATAATCGATATATTAAAATTGGCAAATGCATATAAATTCCCGGTTACAGCAAGAGGCGGCGGAACCGGTCTTACAGGAGGATCGCTGCCGGTAAGTGGCGGTGTAGTAATTTCCTTTGAAAAAATGGATTCTATAATTGATATAGATAATAAAAACCGTATGGCTGTAGTTGAACCCGGATGTAAAAACTCCACTCTGCAGGAGTCACTAAAAAAAGAAGGCTTATTCTATCCCGTAAATCCTGCCTCAATGGATTCATGCACACTTGGTGGAAATGTAGCTGAAGCGTCGGGAGGGGCCAATACTGTAAAATACGGAACAACCCGAAACTATATTTCCGGAATCTCGGCAGTTTCAGGAAATGCCGAATTATGGAAAGCCGGGGGTAAAATAGTTAAAAACGCCACAGATCAGATACTAATGCAGCTAATGTGCGGTTCTGAAGGAACACTCTCTGTATTTACAGATATAACTTTCAGGGCAATAAAAAAACCCGCGGAAAGCATTTGGATAATAGCTCCCTTTAAGGATATATTCAAAATCCCTCTCGCTGCTAGAAAAATCATGAAAATAAGTGACCCTACCATGGTCGAATTGATGGATAAAAACACAATGAGATACTGTGAAAAATATTTAGATACTAAAATACAGTTTTCAGATTTCCATCAGCTTCTTGTTAGATTTGATTCAGACAGCAAGAATTTAATTGAAGAATATGCTGTTAAAGCGGGTGATATTTGTCTTGAATTCGGTTCTCAGGATGTTTTGTCGGCTGACAGCGCGTATCAGCAGAAAAAAATATGGAAAATCAGAAGATCAATCCATGATGCAATAGCTCATCTTGCAGGACCCGTTTTCGAAGAAGATGTCGTGGTTCCTCAATCTGAAGTTTCTGAACTTATAAAAAAAGCATACAGGATAAGCGATAAATACAATATGCCAGTTACCTTGTTCGGACATTTGGGGGATGGCAATATTCATGTTAATTTCTCAAAATCAAAAAACCAGAAATCTTTTGAAAAAAACCCGGTTATAAAAGAGCAGTTATTTGATAAAGTAAAAGAAATCGGCGGCAAGGTTTCGGGAGAGCATGGCATAGGCATAACAAAAAAAACATTCTTCGCAAAAACTATTGACCCGGGGTACCTGAAACTTCTAAAAAAGGTAAAGAAAGACTTTGATCCGAACAATATATTAAATCCGGGCAAACTCGCTTTTTAATATGTTCGCAAAACAACAAATTTCATTTCACCGGAGTTTAATTTAAAATCACCCTCTATTCTCCTGCTTTTTGGAGTTGAATTTTCTGTGGTGATCTCAAAATCATATTCACCCGGTTCAAGATAAAGATGGTTCATAAAGATTCTTGAGGGCAGCGTGATCCAGCTTCTTGTATCAGCCTGCTCCGTAACTGTTCCGAATATATTAAAAACCGAAGCAAGAATATTTCTGAAAGAACCCTCTTCAGACTCACCCCCCCGTACAGATCTGTAAGTCAGATATTTTGCAGCTGCTCTGGCAACCGCCCTTGCAATAATATTGTTCTTCTCTTCTTCAAAATGATTTTCAACCATCTTATCAACATTTTCAATTAAATCCATATTTAAACTCTTATGCCCCACTCTCAGTTTCATCTCATAACTCTCTGCGTTAAGAACAAGCTCGGGAAGAGCTATTTTAAGATAATAAACATTTTTCAACTCCTCATGTCTATCCCTGTATTCCTGAGGAAGCGATGCTTCGATTCTTCTTTCTTCCTTATATGGCGCAAATCCCGATTCAACAATAAATACAACAGAGCCGTACGAATCCGAAAGTTCCGGCGCCGCCCTGTATTGTGAGGGAATTTCAGAACACCTTGAAAATCCAGTTTCTTTACAAAAAACCCCCAGATCTCTTCTTAATGTTTCCGGAAAAGAAAAATTGTATTTTTCTGAATACTTTTCACTGTATGCCAACCATGCCTTTCTGAATTCAATAAAAGCGCCGGATTCATTTCCTGAGTGCATATGAAGCAGGGCCGTGATATAGTGAAAAAGACCGGCTTTTCTATCAAAAAGAGACAGTTTATGATTCAATCTTCGCACCTCTACAAGGGCCCCCTCGAGCTCCCCCAGGTGAAGGAAATTAAGGAGCTTGTAGTAATTGATAAAAAGATAATCATAATATTCTCCTCTATAGGGCAAAAAATCATCCGAGGTTAGCATTGATGCCGCCTCCCTGGAGATGCTCCTGGTGTACATTTCATCCGAAATCCATTCTGCCCTCTCCAAGAAGTAATTGCTTCGTTCATATTTTCCGGCAAGATGATACAGCATACCGGCTTCCAGATGATATAGAAGCCGGTTTCTGTGCTCTTTTGAAATTTCAGTCTCTTTAAAGTACTCTAATGCATTTTCGGGTGCGCCGGTTTTCAGGCTTGTTTTAACCGGCATCATCCTGCGGTTATATGTTTGAGAACATCCTGCAGATATTATTATTAAAATAAAAGCAGCATACTTTTTGGCACTCATAAAATAAACACCATAAATTATTCTCTTATATATTTTCTTATGCTTTTGTCACCTATCCAAACCTTACGGTTAGTTTCAGTATTGACAAGCTCCAGATTTACCTGATAATACCTGACACTTCTCCTGCCTTCCTGGTCAATAATATCATTTACAGTTCCCTGAAGCATGTAATCAGCGCCCTCTTCCTGCATAAACCTTCTCATGGTTTCTTCTGAAGCGTGTCTTTGCATATCTTCCCGCTCCCTGCGGATCTCCTCTCTGGCTTCTCCCGAGGTTACCACATTAACTTTACCTGAGTTAATAAATGCTCTTTCCAGATCTTTTGTGAATGTTTCTGAAATTATATGTTCGTCTGTTCTGTTGATAACAGTTCCCACTATCACTGTGGGGTTTTCTCCAGTTTCCGTTATATGGTTTTCCAGCCATGGCCGTGACAGACAGTCAGAAATCATTTCTTCTGACACAAGGCGTGAATCAGTGTCATTCCATCTGCCCGACAAATCAATCTCTTCGGTCAACCCCACTCTTTCTACCCTTCTTCCGCAACCGGAAAATGCCAGCACTGCCAGCGCGACGACCAACGCAAGTTTCCTTTTCATAATAATACCTCCTGATATTTTTTCCTTTTTACATACTCTTTTCTGTAAACTCAAAAGTATAAAAGTATAACCCCGACATCCCCTAAAAAGCGAAGAGGGGCCGACGGATAAATTTCCTTATTCTTTTCTGTCCGGCCCAGATAACCCTGTTTGTCTCTATATTCACCAGGTTCATATCCGCCTGGTAATAAACAACCCTTCTTCCGCCTTCTTCATCTACAATGGAACTTAAAATTCCGTTCAGCATAAAATCCGCGCCTGTTTCTTTACCCGGTTTTTTTATGGTTTCTACTGAGGCCCAGCGTTGCATATCCTGCCTTTCATCCCTGATTTCTCGTCTTTGTTCTGCAGATGCGACTATTTCAATTTCCCCGGAGTTTAGCATTGCTCTTTCAATATCTTTTATGAACGTATTTACATTTATATGCTCCATCGTTCTGTTTTGAACTCTTCCAACAATAACCACAGGTTTCCGGGAGTATTTATCCCGGAAATTTCTGTACCATGCGGAAGACAAAACCTCATCGATTATTTTTTCCGAAACAAGCGAAGAATCCTCTTCATTCCATCTCCCCGACAAATCAATCTTTACATCTGACTCCAGCCTTTTTACAGTTTTTGATCCGCATCCGTATAATAAAACCGACACGGAAATGCTCATAAGAAATAAGATAAATAATGACCTATTTCTTTCTTTCATCTCTTAGTTCCTGCAGCCTCTTCTCCCTTTCTTCAAGCTGCCTTTTTCTTTCAATTTGTCTTCTTTTTATAATTTCTTCCCTCTGCTTATGTATTAGTTTTAAACGGGCATCAATATTCTTTTCACGTATTTTTATGTATTTATCTTTCAGCGCATTTAACCTGTTATTTAAATCCCTCCCCTCTTTTTTCAATAACTGTTTGTTTTTTTCGTAATCCTCTATTTTTTCAGAGAGAACTTCTATTTCATTTATTCTATCTTCTGAGCGGAGTTTCTCGTTTAACCGTATGACTTTCATTTCAATTCCCCGCCTTTCTCTAATATTATTATAGTATTTTATCTTAGTTTCAAGATGCTCCCATCTCAGTCTCTGTTTCCCGGTAATCTCACCTGCATATTCAGGGTTTTCGCCTTTTAATACCTTAATCCATGTATTTCTGCCTGCTTTATACCCTTGCTCTTGTTCTTTTTCTTTAATAACAGAAAATATATCAACGCTTCCCTCATACACCTCAATATGCGCTGCGTTTTTTTCTTCATATACCACGGCATACTCGGTTCCGCGAACCGCGGCCACAGAAACCGGTGTTCTTATCTTTAACTCTTGTGATGGAATATCCTCCAGCTTTGCCTTTAAAGAACCATATAAAAGGTCAATCTGACATTGATTTTCCCGAGGGTTTATTTCAAAAGTGGTTTCTTCATTAATAAGAATTTCTCCGCTTTCCGAAATTCTTATTTTGGCATATGAATCCTTACCGGTAGAAATTAAGGAAATTATTTCCATATCCGAATCATGCTTCAAATCTTTCCACTCTCCGGTATTGACGTTTAGGGCCTTTACTTCCCCCTTGCTGTTAATAACATCAGTTGAAAATCCGGAATAAAGACTTTCGGCCCCCGTGTTTAAAAGAAGCAATAAAATTAACATAACCCTACTTTTCATGTTGTTATCCTGGATAGTAGTTTCTTCTTTACACCTATAGCGCTTTCGGGACACCTCTCAGCGCAGCAGAAACACTTTGTGCATTTTCGAATATTAAATTCGGGATAAAAAACTGAAAATGATATTGCATCCGACGGACAAACGTTAAAACATTTTCTGCATCCGATGCATTTTCTTTTAGATAACGAGGGGACGTGACCGTAAAATAAAGATAGTATGGAAAGCAGCTTTTTTGGTATTTTGTGGGCTATAGTATAACCGGGAGGTTTTTTAAAATTTTCATCTGCTACTATACGGTTTCCAATTACTTCATAACCCTCCATTTCCCCCAATCCCCTCTTGGCCGCTTTATATGTTATCGGCACTTTTAATGGATCCGCTCCGCATATTCTCTCAGCAGTTGAATCTACTGCATTACTGTCCTTCCCAATAATTATTTTTTTTAATTTTTTAGTTTTACCCGTTACGGGACCGGCGCCCTCCATTGCTTCAACCGCATCAAGGATAGTATAATCCGGAATTAAAACTGAAAATAAATCGCATATTGCATCTGCAAAAGAATCAGGATGGAGGGCTCTTCTGTGGAACTCTGTCTTCCCAAGACCCGGAACCACCCCCAGCATATTTTTAATTCCCAGCGTAAAGACTGTAAGCGAGTGTGTTTTCAGTTTAGGCATATTTATTATTATATCGTATGAAAAATAACTTTCGGGAAGAAGAACCTTCTTAAAAATTCGTCCGTTTTTTATATCAACCTGCCTTAGCTGCTGCCCGTCGAAATAATCAAAATCAATATTCAGATCCCTGCATATCTTTAGAAAACCGCATTTTTCCGCAGCAGATTCAGCATTCAGCCGCCCTCTTCCCGAGGGGCTGTCTCCGATTGAACATATCCCCCCGTTTTTCATAACCGCTGCTGCTGCTGCTTTTACAACCTCAGGATGGGTGGTTACATTTTCTGAGGGTCTGTGCGCCTGAAGCATATTCGGCTTGAGAAGAATTTTTCTGCCCTCCATTTCACACCCTTCTTTTTTAAAATACTCAGAAAATATTTCAATCAGATTTTTATAATCATAAGATCCGCATTCATATACATAAACTCTTTTATTCATTTTCTTATCTCGGATGATACCGGGCATGCATTTTCATCATGTTTTTTCTGTTTACGTGAGTATATATCTGGGTTGTGTCAATATTTGAATGCCCCAGCAACACCTGTATTGTTCTCAAATCAGCCCCGTTTTCCAGCATATGCGTAGCAAAGCTATGCCTTAGCATATGCGGTTTCAAAGAGGCATACCCCGCTTCTTTTCCCGCATTCTTTACAATTTTCCATATCCATTCCCTGGTGTATTTTTTCCCGTTTTTTGAAAATAGGTGATCGGATGGAGATAGCCCTTTTTCATCTATCCTTAAAGCCATTTTATTTAATAGAGTTGAACCAACAGGCAGATATCTTTCTTTTCTTCCTTTCCCGAAAACTCGAATCCAGCCATTTTCAATGTCAATATCTTCTACTTTTAAATTAACAAACTCAGATACCCTGATTCCAGTCGCATAAAGAATCTCCACTATTTCTTTCCTGTCTCCCGATGCAGATTGAATAATCCTATCAACCTCTTCCTGGGATAACACCTCCGGAAGTTTTCTGGGGATTTTGGGTGGTGAAAGATCCGTTATCGGGTTTTTTTCTACAAGATTATCCAGAAGAAGAAAGTCATAAAAACTCTTTAATGCAGAGATAAGCCTTGCCACTGAGTTGGATGAAAGCCCCTCTCTTCTGTAGATAAGGTATTCTCTTATATGGCTTTTCTTTGCTTTTGAAACCGGAATTCCCAATTCTTCAAGATAATTTATTGCACCTTCTATGTCTCTTCTGTAGGCCTCCAGAGTATTTTTCGAACTTCCTTTTTCTACATTCAAATAATTTATAAACTTATGGATAAAATCACGGGCCATTTAAAATTTCATCTTGCGTACAGATTATCTTTTTTTTCCCGCTTTACAGAAGTAGCGGGACCGTGTCCCGGATAGATTTTCACATTATCGGAAAGACTTAATATTTTCTTTTTTATTGTTTTTTTCAGTTCTTCAGAATCGCCCCCTGGCAAATCCGTTCTTCCGATAGACCCCATAAAAATACAGTCTCCCGTAAATAATGCGTTTTCCGAGAAAATCGATATTCCTCCGGGAGTATGCCCCGGGGTCTCTATTATTTTCATACTGCAGCCTTCAATATGAAACTCTTCTCCTTCCCGGCAGAGAATATCTGGAGCGGCGGGTTTAGAACTCATCTGAAGCATACTGCAGGTTACACTGGAGGGATCATCAAAAAAAGACTTCTCTTTCTCACCCATTATAACGCTGGCGTTAGTTTCTTTCTTTACCTCCGCTGAAGATCCGATATGGTCATAATGTGCATGAGTGTAAAATATATACTTGGCTTTAACATTCTTTTTCCTTAAAATTTCAGTGATCCTGTCAGCTTCAAATCCGGGATCAATAATAACCGCCTTTTTTTCAAATATTACTATATAGCAGTTAGTTTCAAAAGGACCGACTGTTAAAGTTTCTATTTTCACTAGTTTGCCGCTTTTACTTCTTTCTTTTTCTCTTCCTCTTTTCCGTTTGAAAACAGTCTCTCCCTTATTTTATTTTCAATTTCACCTGACACTTTCGGGTTTTCCTTAAAGTAATTTATTGAATTCATCCTTCCCTGCCCAAGCTGGGTTTTACCGTACGAATACCATGTTCCGCTCTTCTCAATTATGTTTTCCTGAAGACCTATATCTATAAGGCACCCTTCACGGGAAATTCCCTCTCCGTAAAATATGTCGAACTCAGCTTTTTTAAAAGGTGGAGCAACCTTGTTTTTCGCTACCTTAACCCTTATCCTGTTTCCAATCGAATCGGATCCGGATTTAATGGAGCCTATTCGCCTTATATCCAGTCTGACCGAAGAGTAAAATTTCAACGCCCTTCCCCCCGGTGTGGTTTCAGGATTACCGAACATAACACCTATTTTTTCTCTTATCTGATTTACAAAAATGGTAGTCGTTGAAGATTTTGATATGGTTGCCGAGAGCTTCCTTAAAGCCTGAGACATCAGCCTTGCCTGAAGCCCAACGTGAGAGTCCCCCATATCACCCTCAAGTTCCGATTTTGGAACAAGCGCCGCAACACTGTCTATAACGATAATATCAACCGCACCGCTTCTTACCAGGGTTTCTGCTACTTCCAGCGCCTGCTCACCGTAATCAGGCTGAGATATAAGCAGGTTATCAATATCCACTCCGATTCTCTTCGAATAACCGGGGTCAAGAGCATGTTCTGCATCAATATATGCGGCATTGCCTCCCTGTGCCTGAGCATTTGCCACAATTTCAAGACAGAGAGTGGTTTTTCCGGAAGCCTCAGGCCCGAATACTTCTACAACTCTACCACGGGGAATCCCGCCTACTCCCAGGGCGGAATCCAGAGTCATTGCTCCAGTTGGAATCGCGGCAATTTTTGACTTGTATTTATCATCTCCAAGCTTCATTATGGCGCCTTTGCCGAATTTTTTTTCAAGCTGAAGTATTGCTCTGTCAAGAGCCTGGTTTTTTTTTGTTTTACTCATTGTAAAATCTCCTTTCTTAAAGTCTGTGAATTGCCTGCAGCAGGAGATTTGTGACAATCCCGGCATACAGGTCATCAATCATTATTCCAAGGCCCCCTGCCACAACCTGCAGTTTGCCTATCGGGTATAGTTTTGAAATATCAAGAAATCTAAAAATAATAAGACCCACTAGCGTCAATCCGAGAGTTTTCGGAAGAAAGGCCATTGCAACCAGAAACCCTACTATTTCGTCAATCACAATGCAGGGCGGGTCGATATCTCCCATCATTTCCTCTGTTTTGCCTGCCGTAATAACACCTATAAAAGTCATCAAAATAAGCATCGTCCAGTAAAAATTGTAACCTGTCGGCAGAATAAGATAATAAATCGCCGCAGCGGCAATAGAAGCCGCAGTGCCCGGAGCAGGGACCTTCTCTCCGATATAAAACCCTGTTGCTATAAACCTAATTAACCATTTCATATTTCCTCCTGTCTGTTTTTATAGTATTAACTATTTTGCAGCTTTTTTTAAAAGCAGAAAGTTTTCCTTTAAATATAATATCCCCGAATAAACTGTTACTATCACCATTATCAGCACCAGATAATAAATAAGATGGATCCAGACGCCGAATGAAAGCATTATAAGAGAAAGCAGTATGGAAATCATCTGGGCAGCTGTTTTATATTTTCCCGCTTTTGAAGCTGCAAGAATGCTTCCCCGTGAGGCGGCAAGAGTTCGGACACCGTTTATCACAAAATCCCGCGTGATTATTAAAATCACCCCCCATACAGGCACATCAACACTTTCAATCGAAATAAATATCACCAGTGCTGAAATGATAAACAGCTTATCAGCAAGCGGGTCCATATATTTTCCAAAGTCAGTAATTTCGCCTCTTTTTCTGGCAATTTTACCATCAAAATAATCTGTTAATGTTGCTATTGCCATTATAAAAAAAGCGCCCATTAGATACAAGCGACCCTCCAGTGATAAAAAAACCACAAAAGGAAGCACAAGAAAAACCCTGAAAACTGTCAATTTATTTGAAAGGGTCATCTGAATGTCGATGAATATTTCTCTTCCGAAGATAAATCAAACTTAATCTCATTAAGCTCATTTACACTCCCGCGAACTATATCCACCTTCTGAAAATCCTCATCATCCCTCGTTCTCCAATAAAGGTCTAAACCCGGAACGTATCCTATTCTTATCCTCATTTTGCTATCCGCCTCCCAATCCCTGGTTGTGCCTGTGCTCAACACCCCCTCATAGGCAAGAACATCGTCCCTTTCTACTCTCAGCCAGACATTCCCAGCTGCTGATGCCCTAACCGTAATTTTTTCTTCCTCCGCGGCATAATAATTATGCAATTCATCCTCATGCTCAGCGACCCGGACCCTTCCTGTAATTCTTTCATATGCCAAAAAAAGGGCAAAAAGAGTCAGCGCTGAAAATATGAGGGTCAACACCGCAACTGCTATTCTTTTTGAAGAACTTTTACGTATTCTTGGGCGCGGCCTATCAGTCGGAGCCAGTTTAACCTCAGGAGAAATTGGCTCTTCCCTTTTATTCGGAATCACCTGGGAAACATCTAAATCTGAACCCAGGTATTCCGAATAATCCTTAAGAAAACTTTTTGCGTAGAACCTGCTTGAGAAGGATTCCATATTTCCTTCTTCTATGGCTTTGAGCTTTTCCTTTGAAACCTTAATTTCCCTTGAAATGTATTCAATAGCTAAGCCTTTTTCGTTTCTAAGCTTTTTTAAGTGTTTTCCGGCTTCTTTAAAGTTCATTTTTAGTCTATCTGTATTATTCTTATTTCTTCTTTTTCTGCCAGTTTGTATATTTCTTCATCTATATCCTTATTTTTATCATAGTCGTAAAACTCAGTTACCGATGTAAGGTTTTCCGCGTAAACTATGGCTTCCACGGGCAACATCCTATCTTTTGAAAAGATAATTTTCTGCTTGTAGTAATTACCCTGATTTATCGGGACTGCACTCAATACTATATTATTTTCCTCGGTGTAAACGGCAAGTTTAAACTCCTCTTTCATTTTACTGACGGAATCTGTAGAGAAAATCACTGATGCGCTCTTTCCCAGTATCCCATCAAATCCTTTTTTACTCTGTTTTGTAGCCTGATTTATTTGAGGCACATAAGTATATAGATGTTTTCCGTCGTATATAATGCTTTGTTCCCTTGGAGTTGAATAATCTATTCTGATTTTATCAGGCTTTGAAAAAACAACCTCAGCAGAAACGGTTTGCGTACTCCCGCCC
>Ga0207421_10000097_pt1 | contig 93990 bp, 107 predicted proteins | sample SodLakKL_010_SED_4_FD_187542 | JGI IMG/M metagenome (GOLD analysis project Ga0207421, IMG submission 187542) | Alkaline sediment microbial communities from Lake Tanatar, Kulunda Steppe, Russia - 8KL_010_SED (SPAdes) (version 2) | ecosystem: Environmental > Aquatic > Non-marine Saline and... | reverse complement strand
TCTTTACGAGCAAGAAGAGGAACAGAGCAGAAACAACGGATACCATTGGTATGAGGATCTTCATCCCCATCTCACCGAACAACATGTAGAATGATCCTAACATCAGGAAGGTCATGGGTTCTCTTGTGTGATACTCTTTACCGACCAGGTCCGTCTCGCCGAACACGGTCCTGTATCTCACATCCAGGTTCTCCGCGAAGCCCTGGCTCGTCGATGCGTAGTAACCTTCGTCACCGAAGACCAGTTCCTCCTGGGTTGTCACGGATAGGTTTGCCCAGGTGCTTGAAACAAGCACACCTATGAGTAGAACGTACCACAGTTTTTGTTTGCTGAATACAAGCTTAATACCTCCCACCCTTCACCTTAATAGTTGTCGTGACTTTTTAAGTATGTTTGTGGACGAGCGTTCGTTCGTCTGTTACAGGTTGAACCTCTTCTTGAAGACACATAGGCCGTTCTTTACTCCGTCCCTGATCCCGACCCCCGGAACACGTATCGGTATACGTATGGGTATCTCCACCACCTCTAGTTCATTTATTGCTGCTTCGTACACCATCTCCGACTCTATGGAGTATTCGTTTGACCGTAAATCCATCTTCTCCAGTGCCTCTGCACGGAAGGCCCTGAATCCTGTCTGTGTGTCCTTCAGCCACTGGCCGCGGAAGAGGCCCTGTGGTCCGTAGGAGAGTATGTTGGTTATGAAGTTCAGTCCGAAGTTCCCCAGAACGTTCCTTGGTATCGTATAGGGACGTCCTGCATACCTGGAGCCGAGGACCATGTCCGCCTTTTCCAAGGAACGTAGGAAGTTGGGTATGTAGGCAGGATCGTGCTGTCCATCGGAGTCCAGGGACACAATCGTATCATAGCCTTCCCACAGGGCTCTACGAAAGCCAGTGCGGAGGGCGTAACCCTTGCCAACATTTTTACCGTACTCCAGTACCGTGGCATCCAGTTCCTGGGCTATCCCTACTGTTCCGTCGGTGGAGCCGTCGTCTACGTATATGACTTCGTCCACGTGTTTTTCCGTTTCCTTTATCACGAAGCCTATGGTCTCCTCTTCGTTGTATCCTGGTATAACTGCAGCAACGGACATCTTATCACCTTTTATTGTGGTTAGTTGTCGGTGAGCTGGTATATCTTTACGTAGTCGTTTCTGAACACCTGCTCGAAGTTATCCAACCTGTCTCCTTCCTCGAAGTACATCCTGGTGAACATCGAATCACTCTGGAACTCTGGGATGTGAACAACCATATAGTACTGTGGATGTACCCAGAGCGTTCCCGGAACCACGTTCTGCTCTTCTTCGAAGGTCCTTTCCTTGAGTTCACCGTCCTCGTAGAACACGACTCTCTCGAAGGTTCCCCTTGTATCGGGTCCCTCGAACACGGGCACGGGTTCGTCATCTACGAACTCCAGGTGTACCCCGCCTCTGTATATTATCCTTCCCTCCGCCTCCCTCTCGTATGTGAACTGGCTGTAAAGAGGACACTGTGGATCACCTCCCCTGCATCCCGTGGAGAAGTACTGGGGCCACTGGTACTTACCTATCAGGTCCTCCGATGCTATCCAGTATACCTCCGAAGCCTCTTCCTGGTATCTCTCAATGAGTTCGACCATCCTGTCCTCACTGTCGGTTACAAGCATCTCACCCAGGTCGCTTATCCTTGTGTTGAGCCCTCCCTCACAGTACTGTTCAAGACAGTGGTATCCGTCAGCCATGTTTCTTCTCTGTGATAGTCCGGCTATACGGTGGCCTGGGTCCCACCAGGATCCGACAACTGCATCCTCACTTGTTTCATGTTTAAGGAACCTGTATGCCTCCTCCCATTCGTCGGTTATTGGTTCCTGTGTCTGCTGTGATGCCATCTGTATGCCCTGTGACGCCACGAACACAACCATAAGAACGGCTGTTGCCAAAATCACGGGCTCCGTTATTTCGTGTATATCTCCATCGTCGTCCACAAAAATAAGGACGAGAGCGAGCAGTATACCCAGTGCAAACCCTGCGAAGGGGCTGACAAGGGTCATGAGCAGGGACCCGAGGAAACCAAAGGCTATCATAGGTGCGTACCTACCTGTTTTCATAACGTTTCTGTGTATCTCTGAAAAGGCAACACCGGTCGATACTGCCACAGCCGGTGCAAATATCACTGTAAATCGCACACCACGTGTTATAAAGAAGAACGTTATCAGTGTCCACGTCAGCAGAAGCGTACCTAGCCTCCTCTTCCTCTTGAAGAGAAGCAGAGATCCAGGTATGAAGAAGGCTAGTGCTCCCGAGAACCTCTGGAAAAGCTCCGACCAGGCCTCGGCTCCGATGACCTCCAGGTTCTGCAGCTCTGCTACGGAGACGTTAACTATCTGAAGATCCCCTGGGCTGGTCGCAAATGCTATATAGTCCATGATTCTACTTATTGGATGTAGACCCAGTAGGTATGCTGCGACGATAGCCACGGCCATGGCTCCAACTGTGGGAACAATTAGTTTCTTGAATGGTTCAAAGCCAAGTTTTATTCTCTCGTAAAAGTCCGTTTTCTTGCCCTTGTTCCTCCACTCCTCCCTTCCGAATACTGATATGGCGGCGTAGTATGCTATAATAGATCCAACGACTATGAAGGCTATGTACCAGGCCGGCTCCCATGTAAAGCTGAACAGTATAAGGGACATCGCGGCTCCGGAGTAGCTGACGAGGTCTCCCTTCTTGAAAGCCCTGGCGAAAAAGTACACTGTTAGTATCGAGAAGAATATAACAAGGGCAGGGTTGTCATAGAAGCCTGCCATGGTCCTTCTTATGGTTGCAGGAACCGTTCCCATTACCGCTGCAGCAATCAGGCCTGCCTTCCAGTCGGAGAACTCCTTCCCGAGAAGGTAGGCTGGTACTGTCATCAGGGCACCGAATATAGCCGTCGAGTACTGTGCCGCCTCTATCAGCGATCCGAAAGATCCCTGGAAAAATCTGTACATGTAGCCCGACAGGTAGTACATCATGGCAGGATATGTGGTTGGACGTCCGGGTGGAAAGTAGGACAGAGGATCCCATGCAGGCATCCATCCGTACTCGGCTATGTAGCTCATGTACCTCAGGTGAAAGTATGGGTCGTATGCCTGGAGCCAGTTCAAGTCTATGGCCAGCAGCCTTATCCAGAGTGACAGTACGAATACCCCAATAAGTATGAGAAGGTACCATCTTTCGCGGCACTCGTCCAAAAATGTATCAAATATTTCTCTGATATCCAAGCTTCACACCATCAGTTTAATTGTAGAACCTATCTTTTAATTGTTTTACATTTTTTTAGGCACTACATCCCATACTAATTTAAGTCTCCGAAGACCTTAAGTTTGGGTACAATATGTTCTCGGATTACGGATCATACGGCAAAAAGTATTCGCGTCTCGTGGAGATGGAGCGAGAGGAGGAGATGAAGAGACATACGACCGAGATGGAGAATATGTCTCCCGAGGAGAGACAGTCCAAAGGCAGGGCTGTCCTTGACCTCAAAGGAAAGGACGATGGAAGAGGTTTCCGCGGCGAGCACATGGTCGAGTTCAAGATCAAGGAGGGACTTCCGGACAACGAGATATTTGTCGGAGATCTTGTGATGGTATCAAAGGAGGACCCACTCGATTCGAACAACCCGACAGGGACCGTTACAAAGAGCACAGACTACTCGATAACTGTATCCTTCCCCGGAAAGCCACCCGAGTTTGTATTCGAGGGTGGAGTACGGATAGACCTTTATGTTAACGATGTAACCTTCCAGAGGATGCTCAAGGCAATAGATAGCTTCCAGGTAGTTGTTGGAAGGGAGATGTACAAGAGGGGTATAATATTAGGAAACATGGAACCCCGGTTTGAAGAGATCGAGGAGTTCGAAGTAAAGAACGATAAACTTGACGAATCCCAGAAAAAGGCAGCAAAGAGGTCACTCGAGGCAAAGGACCTGATGCTTATACACGGTCCTCCTGGAACAGGAAAAACCACTGCACTTATAGAGGCGATAGAGCAGCACGTGGAGAGAAAAAAGAAAGTTCTGGCAACGGCCGATTCAAACGTTGCCGTGGACAATATGGTTGACTTCCTCGTGAACAGGGGAGTAAAGGCCGTTCGGATAGGACACCCTGTTCGTGTAACAGAGTCTATCCGTGAACATACACTTGATCACATGGTCCAGGAGAACAAGGATCATCAGAAGGCACAGGAACTGTGGGAACGTTCCGACGAACTCAGCGACGAACAGGAAGACTACACGTTCCCCTCCGGCAAGTGGAGAAGAGGCATGGACAACAAGAAGATAAAGAAGCTTGCTGACAAAGGAAAAGGAAGCAAGGGCGTACCGCCCGACAGGATCAAGAGCATGGCGATGTGGATAAAACTACAGGAGGAAAAGAAAAGGGTTATAAACACGGCCAAGAAGCTCGAGGACAAGGCAGTGGAGAAGATACTCAAGGACTCGGAGGTTGTTTGTACAACCAACTCGACCGCCGGAAGTGAACTTATGGACGGAAGAGACTTTGATGTTTTATTTATAGACGAGGCCACACAGGCCACGGAGCCATCCTGTCTCATACCTATAGCAAAGGCAGAGAAGACTGTGATGGCAGGAGACCACAAGCAGCTGCCACCGACCATAATAAGCCAGGAGGCCAGCGAAGGAGGCCTTGGAGACACCCTCTTCGAAAGGATGCTGGAGTCACATGGCGACGGTATAAAGGAGATGCTTGAGAAACAGTACAGGATGAACACCGATATAATGAACTTTTCCAGCCAGGAGTTCTACGACGGAGAGCTTGAGGCAGACGAATCGGTGGCCGACCATACCCTGGATGTTTCAGGGAAACCTTCCGGAAAACACATGGAAAGTATATTCGACCCGGATAATGTTGTGCTGTTCCTTGACAGCCACGGTAAGTGGTCCGAGAGCAGAAGAACAGGTTCCAAGTCCATAGAGAACGAAAAGGAGGCCGCCCAGGTAAAGAAGATAGTAGATGAGGCAATTGATCTGGGTGTCAGTCCGGAGGACATAGGTGTGATATCTCCCTACGACGATCAGGTGGAACTTCTTAAGGACATGCTGGACACAGAAGGCCTTGAGATAAAAACAGTCGATGGTTTCCAGGGAAGACAGAAGGACGTTATAGTAGTTTCATTCGTCCGTTCCAACGAACAGGGTAATATAGGATTTCTCGAAGACCTCCGAAGGCTAAACGTTTCTATAACCAGGGCAAGAAAGAAGCTCATAATGGTAGGAGACTCTGAAACACTCAAACACAACGAAACCTATAGCCGCCTTATAGACTACGTGGACGAGAAAGGAAGCCTAATCAAGCTCTGAATGACCTAGTTTATACCTGCCATATCTTTCATACTGTCGAAGATATCCTTACCTACGCCCCGTTTACCTACCGTAAAGTTCTCTCTATCGTGGAAGTCTGAACCCCCGGTTTTAATCAGGCCGAGCTCTTCGGTGACCGTTTCTACCTCCACGGGATCCATTTTCGGGTTCTTGTTGTTTTTGTAGTACGGGTAGTTTACTTCACATCCATCCAGTCCCATATCCACCAGACCCTTTATGAAACCACGGAAATCCTCTATGTTTTCGTTGCAGGGATGTGCAAGGGAAGTAAGGGCCCCTGATTTTTTGGCTCCTTCCATGACGACAGAAACATCTGGTTTCTCTAGGGGCATGTAACATGGACTTTCCCTGGAGGCGTACTTTTTGAAGGCCGTCCAGAAATCACTTTCTAATCCACTTTCTACTATGGCCCGGGCGAAGTGTGGCCTTCCGACGGAGCCCGTCGACAGTTCGACTATATCCTCAAGCTCCAGACCAACCTCCTTATCCAGGGAGTTGAACCTTTCCACCATCTTATCCATCCTCTCCAGTCTGCGTGCGTTCATCTCTTCGAACAGTTTCTGGAGTCCGTGGTTTCCCGGTTCCAGGAAGTAGCAGAGTATTTCTATCTCCACTCCACGGTGGACTGCTTTTACCTCTGCTCCAGTGACAACCCCTACCCCGTCCATGGTTTGGTGTTTTTCTCTGAGCTGGGGATTTACTGTATCGTGGTCTGTTATTGCAACAGCCTTTACATCCTGTTTCTTGGCTTCTTCCACTATCTCTTCCAGACTCAGTATACCATCGGATGCATTGGTGTGGACGTGCATATCGGCGTAGACCATACTATCCTCTGTTTGTGGATAAAATAAATAAAGAAGGGATTGTGGTTTTTTGGTTGCTGGTTGTCATAAAGGCGTTTCTTCTATTTCAGCTCCATCGGGCGGTGTAAACTCATCGTCGGAAATAGTCGGATTGACTTCGTTGACTATAATTTCTCCTGCTTCTCCACCGTAAGCAAAGTCAGCCGTTCCGTCTACACCGTAGTCCATCGCAACATTCTGTCCATCGACTGCTGCCTGTGCAAATACAACCACTGCCGCTTCCGCCATGGTTCCTGCCAACTGTGTCCAGACACCTGTTTCGGGGTCGTAGTCGTAGCCGACACCTTCCTCGTTGTTGAAGATCAGCGTTCTTTCGTCCTCAATTTCTACACGTAGATCAGGCGTATCCTCGTCGAAGTTCCTTGCCTTTATATTAACACTTTCAACGAGTTCGTCCTCGTACTTATTGAAGGTTATATCGACGCTGGTTACTTCTGTTTCTTCATCTACTTCTTCCCCAGGAACATCGGTATCCTCAGTTGGGGATTCTGGAACATCGTTGCCTACACAACCGGCTACTGCACCTACAGCAAAGACCAGCAAAAATGCTATCACTATGTGAGACATGTTTATGTCAAATTTCTTATTTTTCACCCCACTGTACTACTTTAGAACAAGTTAAGTTATAAGATTTTACCATTTAGCCCGAATTAATCAAGGAACTGGGCCTATCCATGTGTGCGTTTTTCGACATCCTCACACCGGTCCACAGTAGCGGTGCTCTGAGGAAGAACGGAAGCTTGTACACCTTTCTTATCCTATTCCCAAACCTTATCTCATCCATAAGCTCCTTCCTCCACATTTCCTCGTAACGGTTCAGTGTTGTTGCATCCTCGGGATCTACCGTCTCTGCGGCTATCTCTGCCGATGTAAGTCCGTATACCAGGCCTCCGCCCGAGAAGGGTTTGACCTGCCCGGCTGCGTCTCCACATAGGAATACCCTTCCCCTTGTAACCTTTTCGGGAGGAAGTATCGGTATCAGCCCAGAGTGTATGTCTGTTATATGGAACCCCTCCTTCTCTGCGAACCTTTCGAGTGCCTTTCTACTATCTCCTCCGAGTTCCACGGCCAGTCCGTATTCAAAGCTCTCTTCCCTTGGAACCTTCCATCCGAAGAAGTCCTTGGATGCATCCAGGAAAACCTCTACATAGTCCTGCTTTATCGGACCTACCTCTATCTGTTTCGTAAAGATTCCATGCAGGAACAGCCCTGGTTTTTCGATTTCAGCGGCGACCCTCACGTCAGAGAGAGGCCCGTCACATCCTGCAAGCAACCTGGTCTCATATGTGTCCTTGTTCGTTTCGACTGTAACCTTGCCCTTTGTTGCCCTGAAGTCCACAAAGGCCTCTCTTTTGAAGTCCACCCCCGCTTTCTTGGCACGTCTTAACAGAAAACGATCGAAACCCTCCCTGTCTATGACGTATGAGGTGTGTTCGTTCCTTCCAAAGGAGTAGCTGCCGAAACGGTTGTGAACTTCGGCCCCATGTATATCCTTTTCCACAAAACCTTCGTCCTTGGGTACGTGTTCAAAGATGTCTCTTGAAACGTGTCCCGTTCCCTGGACCGGTTTCCCGACCTCGCCCCTTTCCAGAAGCAGAACAGTTCGGCCCCGTCCCGCGAACTCCCTGGCCAGGTGTGATCCAACGGGACCTGCACCTACAACGATCAGGTCGTACATAATAATGGTTTTATATCCAATGATTTAAGTTTTGTCTTGGATTAGCTGGCCGAACAAACACAGAAACCTTTTATTTCTATGGCAACAGTTATACAGGGAAATTGGCTAATTTTTAATAGGCCTGATGTATAAAAGGGGTTAGTATGTTGGAGGATACGGTCAAGAAGCTACAGGACTGGTACAGTGGTGCAGACAAACGCATGCTGTTTGCGGTATCGCTGTGTCTTCTTCTTGTATCCTCAGGGTACCTTTACTACAACATGGGAAGGGAGCGCGGAGCCAAGGAGGAGGGCGAGTGGCTTCTAAAGGGTCTGAACCTCAGAGGAGGTAACCAGCTCACCGCGGACATACCAATCGACATGGAAGTAAATACGAGGGAACTGGAGAGATACTTTGCCGATAGGGGGATCGAGACCGAGATAAGGACATCCAGATCTGCCACGGAGAGACGGCTCGAAGTGAGAACCGACATAAGGGTTACGGAAGAAGAGATAGTCGATGTGCTAACCGAGTGGGGCATGGAGATCGAGGACTATACATTCAACCAGGTCGATCCAGGGCTTGCAGAGGGCTTCTGGGAGCAGTCCCGTCTTGCTCTGATTGCGGCGTTTATATTCATGGGAGTGGTCGTTTTCTTCGTATTCAGAGACTTTATTCCCTTTGTTGCGATAATATATGCAGTTGGCCTGGACATGATAGTTGTTCTTGCGGTCATGCAGCTCTTCCAGATCCCGCTCACGCTTGCATCCTTTGCAGGGCTGCTTTTGGTTATAGGTTATTCCGTGGACTCGGATGTGGTACTTGTTACACGTGTGTTGAAAAGAAAGAAGGGAACCGTATCCGAGAGGACCTTTTCGGCCATGAGGACAAATATTGCGATGATGGTGACTACACTGTCTGCACTGGTAGTTCTCTATATAGCTACCACGGCCCAGGCTCTGAGGGAGGTTGCATCGGTTCTCATAATCGCACTGGCCATAGACTTCATATCAACATGGTTCGGAAACGCGTCTATAATAAGATGGTGGGTTGAAAGATGAAAAAAACTATACGTAGTCTGTTCGACGAATGGAGAGTATGGATACTGATACTAGCCCTTGCTATGTCTATGTTTGCACTGTTCTCCAACCCATTTGCTACGGGTGCTGTTGTAACCAGAATAGAGGACGGATCGCCCTTCGTTGGAAGAATATCCGAAGGCGACAGAATACTGAGTATAAACGAACAGCCCATAAAGACACCGGAGGATCTGCTTGATTTTGAGAACTACGAAGGGACCATGAACGTCCAGACATCCGAGGAGCTTGTGATCGTGCAGGCTGACGGAACCGGACTTGGTCTGGTCACAGAGGAAACCAGGGCTATAAACCTGGACCTGGGAATGGACCTTATAGGAGGAACCCGTGTTCTGCTTGAGCCACAGTTCGAGGAGGGCCTGAACGAAACAGAAAAAAGCGACCTCCTGAGGGACACCATAGTTGCACTGGAGACCAGGCTTAACGTGTTTGGTCTGGAGGAGATGGAGTTCCAAACACTGGGTAACGACTATATACAGATAGAGGCAGCCGGCGTTGGAAGGGAGGTGGTAGATGAGCTGCTGGAGAGAACGGGTGAGTTCGAGGCATACGTTCCGAGGGAGGTAGAGTTTGGAAATGAAACAGAGGCCGAGTTTACAGTATCCGGTCAAACATATGTACTAAGAAAGGAGAACGGCGAATTCTACTACGGCGACGTCCTGCTTGAGGAAAACAGCACCTTCAACCTCACGGTCGACGAAACGCACGTTGGTGTTCAAAACGTTGATATAACCTTCGAGGTATGGAACACCACCGAGGACTCCGTTACAATAGCTGGGATGGTATACGACTCGGAGGACATAAGGCATGTCTATACTTCCGGCAGAGATGCTTTCGTTAGACAGGACAGAAATACAGGGATGTATGAGTTCAGTTTCAAGGTTCTCATATCAGACGAGGGTGCAGTACGTTTTGCCGCCCTTACAGAGGGTCTGGACAGTCCCATGATACACCTCTTTATGGACAGAGAGCCCGTGACACAGTTAACCATACAGCCTACCCTTATAGGCGATGTTGTAAATGAGCCAATGATAACAGGGACCAGGGAAACGAGAGAGGGTGCTATAGAAGAGATGACAAGCCTTCAGTCCGTGTTAGACAGCGGTAAACTGCCAGTGGAGTTGGTTAGGGTCCAGCTGGACTCTATAAGTCCACGTCTGGGAGAGGAAATGATACAGTCAGCCCTCGTGGCTGGAATAGGTGCACTCTTGGCCGTAACCGCAATAGTTTTCGTTATCTACAGAAAGAAGGAGATAATAGCGCCGGTTCTTTTCACATCCTTTTCCGAAGTTGTCATAATACTGGGTGTGGCATCACTGATAGGCTGGACGATAGATATGCCTGCCATAGCTGGTATAATAGCCGCAATAGGTTCTTCGGTGGACGATCAGATCGTCATAACTTCCGAGACCCTGGACAGAAAGGATGATGAGAAAAGCAAATACTCCATGAAAAGAAGGATTAAGAGAGCTTTCTTTATAGTATTTACGGCTGCAGCCACGACCATAATGGCAATGGTAGTCCTTGGGTTCGTCGGTGTGGGGATGATGAGAGGCTTTGCAATCACAACTATAATAGGAGTTCTTGGAGGAGTCCTAATCACAAGGCCGGTCTACGGCAAGATACTCGAGAAGGTTCTTTAGGGGTCACAGACCCAGAAAACTAACTATTCTTCCAACGAGTTCCTCTAGTGCCGTTGGTCTTTCGAAAGTTCTTCCTGTGGGCGTATCCTTCTCTTCGTAGTCCCGTCTCTCCTCTGTGGTTTTTGTATCATTTTCAATGGTTTCCGTTTCTTCGGCTCCGAGAACCTTTACTTTCCTTGTAAAGTTGGTCTTTCTGTCTTCCTCGTGGACCATTATCCTGTACGAGTAGTTGCCTTGTTCGGTCCCTTTCTTTATTCTATTCCCAAGCTCAATGGAGGTGTTTTCGCCGCCTTCTAAGTACACAGTTCTTTCGTTACCGTGCCAGCCCTCTTCATTTACAGGACTCTTGTTTTCGTAAACGTAGGATTTTACTGTGAGATTTTTTCCTTCATTGTCCCTGTTTCTCAGCAAAAAAAGAGACTCCAGTTCTTCGCCGGCCCTCACTTCTTCGTCGTATTCAAAGAGTTCGAAAGTCCTTTTATCCTTCTCCCTGGTCTCTTCTGCGGCTTCCTTGAACCTTTCCACATCCCCCGGAATTATACGAAAACTTCGGTTCATAAACCCGACCTCCTCGTAGACCATACCCACATCGTCTTCATCATCTGTGCCGGGGCAGAGTATATCGGTGAGGTCCCATTCATCCTCCGGTGGAACAACGTGGGCTTTTCCCTCCTCCATTATCTCAGTGACGGTCTTGGGGCCCAGTCCCTGAACCTCCGTCAACTGGGCAAGTGCGTAGAAGTCGTCATGATCACCGACTATCCTTTGTGCTATTGCTTCGCCGATGTTTACTATCTCGGTCAGCTCTTCCACATCTGCTTTGTTTATGTTGATTCTTTCAACTTCCTCCCCAACGTCTTCCATCTCTTCAAAGTGTGCAACGACGCTTTTGTTTTCCTCCATGCTTATTTCTACTGTCTTGTCGTCACTATCAACGTCTCCTGACCATCCGTCAAACGTCCATCCTTCGTCTGGTTCGGCCTCTATCTCCAAGGTTACGCCCTCCTCGTATGGGTGCTTGCCTTCCGAGGGACTGGTACTTCCTTTTCCGTCTGTGGTTATCTCAATTATGTACTCTTTTTCGTGATCCTGTTCCGTGGGCCAGTTTTTGTGGGGTTCCTTCTCACCAAGCCACGACGCACCTATCCACAGTCCTTGGCTCACGTTTTTTACTCGGATCCTGATCTGTCCATCGTCTCCGCTTTCTGTGGGATCCTGTTGGTATGTGGCCTTGTTCCACCCATCCTCCTCTGCGTTCACCCAGTCTCCGTAACCTGTCCATGTTGCTTCAGGGTACTGTATCCCTACACTGAAGTTGCCATCACCCTTTGCCCAAACCTCCTGGTGGTAGTTTACATCTTCCTCGAGGTAAACTTCCTGTGAAAGAATCAACTCTTCCTCGTGTTTCTCTATATAGATAGAACCATCGCCGACAATGGTCACATCCTCGGACCTGGTGTAGCTATCCTTCTCGCCTCTCTCCAACCACCAGCCCATCGGATCGCCGTCTTCCCATGAATCAAAGAACTCGTTTTCCAGGAAGTTTTCCGGTTCTCCATCGGCCTGTGCAACGGGACAGGTTTGCATAGTCAGCATAAGAAACAGAAGAGCAGATATGCCCCTCCTCATACCTCTAGTTGTGTTATCCAGAAACTTAAATTTTACGCATGGGGCTCTCTAAGCCCTGTAAAACACACTTAAGAACTATAGCCTGGTATTTCCTGAGGACCGCTGTAACCCACCTTCTCGGCCAGCTCCTTGAGACATTCTGGATTCTTGGCTGTCCTCATGTCTCCGAGCTCCTCGTCCTCCAACAGCGAACGCAGAAATCTTCTTATGACCTTACCTGATTCGGTTTCTGGTAGATCGTTGACAAAGTATATCTCTCCCGGAGTGGCCACGGGTCCTACCTCCCTTCTGACCGCCTTAACTATACTGTCCTTGAGACCATCCGAAGGTTCTGCACCTTCTATAAGCATAACAAACAGCGCTGGAACTTCTCCTTTTACATCATGTGGTTTACCTACTACAGCTACTTCCGCAACCTCGTCCACCGTCTGGACGGCGTCCTCTAACTCTGCAGTTCCGAGTCTGTGGCCGGCTACCTCCAACAGATCGTCCATCCTCCCGACTATCTTCAGTAGTTTCTGCCCGCCTACCTCGTATTCTGTTACTATTCCCTCGTCACCTGAAAAGTATATCTTGTCTCCGTACCTGCTCCAGTACTCTTCTTTGTACTTATCGGGGCTCTTGTATACGCCTCTGAGCATACCAGGTGAGAACGGTTCCTTTATGACTACAGCTCCCTTATCTGTTGGTTCTGCCCTTTCATCCAGTATATCGTAGTTAACCGGAGGAAGAGGTACACCTGCTACTCCCGGTACAAACGGACCCATTCCGGGAAGTGATGTTAGAAGTATTCCACCTGTCTCGGTCTGCCAGTATGTATCTACTATGGGGCATCTACCTCCACCTACCTTGTTGAAGTACCATTCCCACGTTTCCGGGTCTATTGGTTCTCCCACGGAGCCCAGTATCCTCAGTGAGGATAGATCGTGTTTGTCCGGTAGATCCTTGCCCATCTTTACAAGCATCCTCAGTGCGGTCGGTGCTGTATAGAACTGTGTGGCTTCGTTTTCTTCGATTATTTCCCACCATCTCTCCAGGTTAGGGTAGTCGGGTGATCCCTCGTACCAGACTGTAGTCCCGCCGTGTATAAGCGGTCCATACAACGTGTACGTGTGTCCCGTTATCCATCCTATGTCTGCCGTCGAGTAAAATATATCATCGTCGTGGAAGTCGAAGACCCATTTCATGCTGAGCGCAGCCTGGACCATGTATCCACCGACAGAGTGTTTTATGCCCTTGGGCTTACCTGTCGTTCCCGACGTGTAAAGGAGAAATCCTATATCTTCGGCATCCAGCTCCTCGGCCTCGCAGCTTTGGTCAACACTGTCCTTGAGGTTTGACAGAAAATGGTCCCTTCCGTCTACCATCTCCGGTTCCAGGTCCGCCCTGTTGACTACTATGCAGCTTTCTGCATCCACCTTTTCGAGGGCACCGTTTATCCTGTCCTTGAGTTCAACGGCCTTGCCACGTCTGTAGAATCCGTCGGCTGTTATTAGCATTTTTGATCCAGCATCGTCCATTCTTTTCCGGACTGCCTCGGGTGAAAAGGCGGTATACACTATAGAGTGCCATGCTCCTATTCTCTGGCATGCGAGTGCTGCCACGGCAGTCTCCGGAATCATTGGCATCCAAAAGGTGACGGCATCTCCCTTTTCTACACCCAGTTCCTTCAGAACGTTTGCGAACTTCTGTACCTCTCTGTGGAGATCTCCGTAGGTTAGAACCTTCTTTTCTTCGTCAAGGGGTTCCGGTTCCCAGATTATCGCCGGCTTGTCCTTTTTATCATCTATATGTCTGTCTATGCAGTTGTAGGATAGGTTTGTGGTTGCACCTTCAAACCAACGGAAGAACGGAGGATTCCATTTCTGTATGTAGTTCCAGTCATCATCGAACCAGTCTATAAGCTCTTTGGCCCTTTCAGCCCAGAACTCCTTGGGATTCTCCTTTGCTTCCCTGTATATACCGGGGTCACTTACAAAGGCCTTTTCCTTCATCTTTTCCGATGGCCAGTATACACCGTCCTTCTTTTCTATCCACTGTGTTCCTTTCTCTGACATACAACCATGAATTGTCTTGTGTTATATAAAAAACTTCACAGGCCGAGGAAGCTTATAAGCCTTCGGCACAAACCACTACGTGGGCAATGAGCACACCGCCCCAGTCCGACCCTCGGGAATGAGGACAACGGGTAGCTAGTGAGCCCCCATTTTTCCAATAAAGTTTTAAACTAAAGGTACGAAATGAGTACGGGATTAAAATGGTAGATTTTGAAACCGTTGAAGGTACCGAAGTCAGGTTTGGAAACAACGACTTCATAGAGGTCTCAAGAAAGAAGGCAATATCAGAAGAAGGAGAGAACGTATTTCTTTCACTGTCGAGAGGATTTTTTGGCGACGACGACGAAAGGATATGGAAGAAGAACTTCTCGATTCCAGACGATGACGAGGTACTTGACGAAATTATAGAAGCATTGAAGAAGCTGAGAAAATAGAATTCGTGGGGCCATAGTGTAGCCAGGCCTAGCACAGCATCTTGACGGTGCGCTGAAGGCAGGCTCCAGATTTTTTGGAGAATTGACCATGGTCCGCGTGGTTCATAGCTGCGCCGTGCCGTGGAATGATATAAATACAGGTTTGCGGCTTTTGCCGAGGTGAAACCTGCAGCCCCCGGTTCAAATCCGGGTGGCCCCATTCAGTTCTTATTCAAAGCAGTTATCCATCCTTGAGTTCCTTGAGAGCGTTTTTCTTCAGCCTCTTGATAGTTTCTTCATCACCATGTATGGCCTCCTCGATGTAGTCTACGAGCTGTTCGGATGCCAGTAAATCATGTACCATGACATAGTCAGCTCCTCTTTCCAAAAAGCTGTTGGCGGCTTTGAAGCTGTTGGAACGTACGACCTTCCTCGCGTCTGTTTCTAGTGATAGTACCTTTTCGGATATATGTCTCTGTGGTGGAGTGGATATTATAATGTCCGCCTTCTTGTAGTTGGCACTTTCCCAGCTCTCATCGTCCATGGCACTTCCAAAGACTCTGTTTTTCAGATCCTCGGCCTCCTCGAAGACCGCGGGATCCACATCTATTACCACAAACTCTTTGTCACATCCCTTCAGATATTCACCTATCCTCTCTCCCTGTACGTCGTAGCCCACCAGTATTATATGGTTTTCCAGCTCGGTGGTTATCTGTGTGTTGTACCTCCTGAGGCCTTCCGGCGTATCGAAGGGAAGATTTTTCGAAAGCCAGTTCTGTATGCTGTGTGAGTAGTTGTCTGTGAAGGTTGTTGTAATCATCGTAACTGTTGTGGCAAGTATTATTCCCTGGAACACCGGGGTGGATATTGCACTCATCAGATATGCCTGTATGGCTATTATTAGCACGAACTCACTGATCTGGTCCAGGGTCAGGGCACACCTGTAGGCAGTCCTCTTGCTGTAACCATAGTGCATCAACGAAAGGGCAGTTAAAAGAGGCTTTACGAAGATAACGGTGAGTACTATGAGAAGGGCTATTCCCAACGTAAGGGAATCAGGGAACACAACAAGGGCTCCCAGCGAGAAGAAGAAAACCGCTGCGAAGAAGTCCTTCAAAGACTCCGTGCTTTCTATCAGTTCTATGTTGTAAGGGAACTTGGAGAAAGCAAGACCCGCAAAGAAGGCACCCACTACTATAGATATTCCCACAAACTGTGAGATAGCTATCATTACTGTAAGTATGGATATCCCCAGGAGTAGCATAAGCTCTTCGGAATGGCCGGACATCTCGAACAGCCATGGAAATACAAACCTCCGGAAAAACAATGAAAATAAAAACATACCTCCACCAACGGCCAACGCGTATGCTACGCCAACGTTAAACAGGACGGGGCTTAACAGCAAGATAAGAACTATTGCAAGTATATCGTGTATGATGTCTGTTGCCTCGGCCAGCCTCGCGTACAGGAGTTCTATGGTCGCGTACTTTTCGGATAGCTCCGTCCCTGTGAGAGATGAACTAAAGACCAGGGCGGCGCTTATGTATATCGAGTTGAGTGTTCCAAAGCCCGCGAAGTACAGGGCACCGAAGAAGCCCAGCCCCAGTCCTGTTATATGTACACCGGTGCTGAGGAGACTTCCTCCTATTTCGTGTTTAAGTTTATCTGGTTCCAGCTTGGCTCCGAATATGAAAACCACAAAGGCTATTCCCCACTGCAGTAGTTCCAGCAGTCCTTCCTCCGATAGGAACATTCCACCTATAAGGCCTGCTATTATGTAGGCAGGGATCGTGACCTTGAAGGCCTTGTGGAATACCAACAGAAGTAAAGCTGAAAGTACGAAAACCGCCGCAAACGTGTATATAACTCCTATCATAGTCTAGCCTCCCAGTCTATTATCTGTTTGTCACCTTCCACAGCTTTTTCGAAGAGCTCGGGGTCTTCCAAGAACGACTCTATGTACTCGGTCATCTTTTCCGCCGATAGCATCCTTTTTATTATGGCAAAGTCTGCGCCCATATCGTAAACTCCTGCTGCATCATCTCTGTCCTTTGCCCTGAGGAAGGTTACAGCACCTTCCTTCTTATCACCCAGTATCCTCCTGTTGACGGCACTGTCCATGGCCATGCTGATTATTATATCGGCCCTTTTCAGGCCTATGGATCTTCTCATTTCCTCGTGTTTCAGATCACCAAAGACGAACTCTGCACCGGACTCCTTTAACATTTCAACATACTTTGGATCCTTGTCTATGACGACGATATCCTCATACTTTTCCTTCAACACAGGAATCAGCCGCCGTGTTATCTCATTGTAACCTACTACGATAGCATGGTTGTTCAGTGTTTTTATGTCAAAGTCGCCCTTCTCTTCCGACTCCATGAACTCAAAGAGATGTTTTACGTGGTCGTAGATCCAGTGGTTGTACTTTATTATGTACGCCGACAGTCCCATGGTCATTATTGCCATTAGGCTAAGATATCCCAGAATTTCATTTCCAACCAACCCTCTACTTACTGCAAGGGCACCTACTACAAGAGAGAACTCACTTACCTGGACCATGTTTATACTTCCAAGGAAGGACGTCTCAAGGCTGAACTTCTCCCTGTCTATGAGATATAACATTATTAGGAAGTTACCTACCATAAGGAGGGTTGAAGCTACTACGGCTTCCTTCCAGTAGACCGTTAGGTATTCGGGCGCAAGACCGAGTCCTATCGTGGCGAAGAAAACCATCATAAAGAAGTCGGTTATTGGTTTGACCTGCTGCTTTAGTTCGTCGCTGTAGGGACTCTGTGCAAGACCAAGGCCCGCTATGAAGGCACCGACTTCCACCGGTACGTCAAGTGCCAGGGACACCGCGATGAACAGAAAGGCCCATGCCGCGCCGTTTATGAAAAGAAGATGTTTGTTTTTGCCAACCTCCTTCACTACCTTTGGTACTACCCACCTTGAAACCGCATAGGAAAACAACCCTAGAACAACCATCACGCCCATTACCTGGAAGAAGTTGATGGCTATTGGTACGGGATTTGTTAAGTCGGGTGCGCTGAACAGTGTCAGATAGACAACTAGTATTATGTCCTGTACTATGAGCACACCCACGTCTATCTTACCGGGAAGCGAGTTTATCTCGTCCTTCTCATCCAACAGTTTAACGATAACGGGCGTGGCACCGAACACTGTACATAGTGCCATGACGATAACTTCAACCATCCCGAAACCAAGGAAGTAGTATATCACAAACGCAAGTGACGTTTGTAAAACGGTCTGCCAGAAGGAAATCTTCAGTATAGGCTTGAGTATATTCCTTATGGCGTCGAACTTGAGCTGTAGTCCCAGAAGAAACAGCAGGAACGCCAGTCCCAGCTCCGACATGAGCTCAAGGAGGGCTGTTTCCTGGACTATGTTGAGAAAGACAGGACCCAGAACCAGTCCGGTTACAAGGTATGCTATTAGATTGGGCTGGTATGTCTTGTGTGCTATGTAACCCAGAACAGTCGCGACCGTAATCAACAACACAAAGTCCCATGTTACAAACAGACCTTCAGTTACGGCTATGTCGAACATTTTATCAGACGGGGGTGCTCAGGCTCCTTAATCCATAACTTTAATTAGCTTCTATTTAAATATGGTATTATGCCTCAGCAGTGTCCCTTTTGCCATTTCATAAACAATAAGCCGGATGACCTCTGGGTAGTTGGAGAAACGGAAAACTTCTATGCCTGGCTGGAGTACCCGGAACCCAGGGCCAAGGGTCAGACCAACATAGTTCCCAAGGAGCACAGGGAGAGCTTGTTGGAGCTTACAGAAGAAGAGTGGAATGAAGCAATGGCCCTGTTGAGGAAAACTGTCCGGAGGATCACGGAGGGACTGGAGGCAGACGGTGTTTCCGTTACTATGAACATCAAAGAAGCAGGAGGGCAGATGGTTCCCCATGCATACATACAGATTTTCCCACGCTTTAAAGAGGATGAAAATGCAGGAACACCGACCGGCGCGATCTTCCCAAAAAGGGAGGAGCTACAGGATGAGGACTTATTCCAGGAAGTTCAGAACCTAATGAACAGCGCCGACGTGGGTTCTGGCAAGCCTCCCAAACAGAGGCCACGTATAGCAAAGGAAGAAGAGGAGAAGGAGGAAACAGAAGACGAGGAACTGGAGGAGGAAGACGAAAGAAATAAAAGTGCTGCTGATCAATGGAAGAGGATGAAGAGAGGAGGCTACTGAAAAAAAAACGTACGTGGACCGACTTCCACGCCATTATCCATGCGGCCGTGGTCTAACGGCTAGGACTCGAGCCTTCCATGGGTGCGTCCGGTAAATATTTTTCGGGTGCACAGTCCGGAGCCAGCTCGCTGTCCGGGTTCAAATCCCGGCGGCCGCATCTTTCATTCCTTTGATATGCACTTGCTTATCTTCTTCATCAACTCAAAGAAAAATACTGTTGAAACACCCCCTCCTATCGCATAAATCCACTGATGCAGTTCCGGTGGAATATGTCCAAATACACCTTGCAATGTGGGTAAGTACACTGCGACCAATACAAGTAAAACGGCGGTTGTAGCCGCAACTAACATCCACCTGTTACGAAGGAGATCTATTTCAAATATGGATTTTTCAAGTGAGCGGTAGTTGAAAGACACCATGACTACCATCAGTGCAAAGGTTGTGAAGACCATGGTCCTTGCGGAATCGAGCGTTTCAGTGGGGCTATTTCGAAGAAATACCATGAAGCACATAAGTCCCACAAAAAGGCCCATGGACACTATCAGGAACAGGTTCCTTTTATGTAGGAACCTTTGTTTGGGATCCCTTGGACTGTTTTTCATTATACCACTCGTGGTAGGGTCCACGCCCAGTGCCAGAGCAGGAAACTCTTCTTCTATGACATTAAGGAATAATATCTGCAATGCTATCAGCGGCAGAAGTTCAAAACCCAGGAATATTATGGCCATGGCTATTAAAAATATCTGAGTGAAGTTCATCGAAACAAGGTAGGTGGTAAACTTCTCTATGTTGTTATATATACGTCGACCATTTTTGATTGCGGCTACTATCGTACTGAAGTTGTCGTCCTTCAGGATTATATCGCTGGCCTCCTTTGTTACATCAGTCCCTTTTTCTCCCATTCCTATGCCCACATCCGCCTTCTTCACTGCCGGTGCATCGTTTACACCGTCTCCTGTCATGGCGACTATCTCACCGTGTTCCTGGAGGATCTCCACTATACGTAGCTTGTCCTCAGGACGGGTCCTGGCGAAGATGTGAACGTTCTTTATCGTTTCACGCAGTTCATCGTTATCCATATCGTCCATTTCTTTGGCCGTGATTACTCTAGGATTTTCCGTGAGATTTATTTCCTCAGCTATTGCCCGCGCCGTTTCTTTGTTGTCCCCTGTAACCATATTTACCTCTATTCCAGCCTCTTCGCATATCCGCACGGCCTCCTTTACCCCTTCCCTTGGCGGGTCCAACATACCAACAAAGCCCACAAAGACCATCTCTCTTTCTATACTATCGTCATCAGTTCCATCAGAAATTCCTCTTCTGTAGGCAAAGCCGAGGACCCTAAGTGCATCTCCAGCAAACTCATTGTTCCTCTGCAAAAGCTCTTCCTTTCTTTTATCGGTAAGCTCTTCCTCTTTTCCTTCCTCGAATATATGGCTGCATCTTTCCAAAACTACCTCCGGGGCGCCCTTCATGAAAGCGTAAAGGTTGCCGTCCTCCATTTCATTGACTGTGGTCATCATCTTTCTTTTCGAGGTGAAAAGAATCTCCTTCTTCCTTGGGTGTTTATCTCTTAGACCATTGTAGGAAAGACCCGACTTTTCGGCCAGAGTGGCAAGGGAAGCTTCTGTGGGTTCTCCGTGAATATCGACACTGTTATCGAAATCAACCTCTGCGTTATTACATAAAGCCCCCGTCTTCACAAGCCAGTCCAGGGCCGTGTTTTCGTTTACATCCACCTCCTTTTCCATGTGTTTTATTTTACCTTCGGGTTCGTATCCTCTCCCCTCTACCTCCAGGACTTTCCCGTCGACGTAGACCTTCTTCACGGTCATCTCATTCTTTGTTAGCGTTCCGGTCTTGTCGGTGCATATTATAGTAGTGGAACCCAGGCCTTCAACCGCAAGCATTTTTCGTACGATGGCATTTCTTTCTGCCATGTTTTTCACACCCAGTGATAGTGTGAGAGTCATGGTGAGTGGAAGTGCCTCAGGAACCGCAGCAACTGATAGTGCAAGGGTTACCATGAGGATTTCAACCGGTGGAGCACCCTGGAAAAACCCTACCAGAAATATCAGAAAGGTCAAAATCACGGCTATTATGCCCAGTCTCTTTCCGAGTATCTGTACCTTTCTTTGAAGCGGACTTTCTCTTTCCTCTCCTTGTACCTCTTCGGCTATCTCACCGAGATCTGTGTCCATACCCGTCGCCGTTACTATTGCTTCACATCTTCCGTGGGATATGACGGTCCCTGAGTAAATTTTATCCCCCGCCTTCTTCTCCACGGTCGCGCTTTCTCCTGTCAGTATCGACTCATCCACCTTGAGGTTGGTGACTTCCAGGAGCTCCGCGTCCGCAGGTATTTTGTCGCCCGTCTCAAGTTTCAGAACATCACCGGGCACCACGTTCTTGGTCTCTATTTCCACTATCTTCCCGTCTCTGTAGACCTTTGTTTCGGGTGATGCCATCTCTTTAAGCTTCTCCATGGCCTTTTCGGCCTTCCACTCCTCCACAAAGCCCGTTACAACTATTATAAGGATTATAACTAGAACAAAGTAGAATGTAAGCATCTTATCTGCGAAGAAAGAGATCGTAGCTGCTACGATAAGTATCCACATAAGGACATTCTTGAACCGCCTCAGCAGTATATCAAGTGCTGTTGTTCCTCCCTCCTTCCTCAACTCATTTGGTCTGTGTTCCTCCAGTTTCTTGCTGGCCTCTTCAGAGGAAAGTCCCTTTGTCATGTTTCAATTATTCCTACTCCACTTTAATAAAAAATCCGTCGGATTATATAAATATTGAGAAGGAAAGGTGGACTACATGAAACCCAAGTGGCAGAAAAAGATAGCTAAGGAGAGGGTAGAGATACTTTTCGAAGAGGCCGGGAAGGCTTTTCCCGAGAACAAAAAAAGAGCCGATAGGTACGTTGAACTGGCCAGGAAGATAGCCATGCGTTATCGTATAAAGATTCCGAAAAAGCACAAAAAAAGTTTCTGTGGGGAATGCAAGAGCTATATTAAACCCGGTGCTAACTGCGATGTGGAGCTTGACAGCGACGAAAAAATTTCGAAGTGGAAGTGCCTGGAGTGTGGACATATAAAAAGGTATCAGTACAAGGGATAGCTTAACCTTTAAAAACCTTAACGTTGTATTAAAGTCAGTGGATTGATATGGTAACAGTTTACGATGTGAGACCCAACCAGCTCATACAGGCTGTGGCAGAGGAACTCAAGGAAACAGAAGAAATAGATCAACCCGATTGGAGTCTCTTTGTTAAGACATCCTCAGCTAAGGAGAGACCACCAGAGCAGGAAGACTGGTGGTATATGAGGTGTGCCTCTCTTCTGAGGAAGGTATACATAGACGGACCGGTTGGGGTCAACAGGTTGAGAAGAGAATACAGCGACAGGAAGGACATGGGACACGCACCCGACCACTCACGCCCCGCCAGCGGTAAGATAATAAGAGTGGCTTTGCAGCAGCTCGAGGACGCAGGGTTTATAGGAAAGGAGAAAGGCGAGGGCAGGAAAGTAACTTCCGAAGGACGGTCCTTCCTGGACAATATATCGAAAAAGGTCAGGGAAGGATATGATGGATAGAGAAGAAATAGAAAGGATAAAGGAGCAGAAGAAAAGGGAGCTACAGGAAAATAAAGATAATAGTAGCAGGGAAAGGGAGATGGAGGAGGAGCTCGAAAGAAGAAGGAAACAGGCCCTCCGGAAGGTGCTTACCAAGGACGCGAGGGAGAGACTGAGCAGGGTCAAGCTTGCAAACAGACAGATGGCACAGCAGCTCGAAACATATCTTATACAGCTAAGTCAGTCCGGTCAGCTGAGGGATAAGATAGACGGCGATAAGCTCAAAAGCATACTAAAGTCTATAAAAAACGAACAGGAAAGGGACTGGAATATAAAGAGGAGATAGTATGGCTTCAAGAAAGACAAAGGGAAAGAAAAGAAGACTCATAAAGAAGAACAGACTGTCCGATGCTCCGATATGGGCTTCCATACGGAAGTATGGGATGAAGAGAAGCAGGACCAGACGTATAAGGGTCAACAAGAACAGACACTGGAGAGACTGATTTAGATGGATGAGAACGTATTTTCTATTCCCCTGGATGTAAAGAAGGTCGTGAGAAGAAAACGGGCAGCCAGGGCTGTGCGTGAAGTGAGAAGGTTTGTCAAGAAACGTACTGATAAGACCGTAAAGATAGACCAGAGCATCAACGACAGGATATGGGAGAGAGGTGCAAAGAAGCCACCTTCCTCCGTGAGGGTTAGAATAGTTGATGCCGGTGATTACGTAATTGTCCAGTCCCCTGAGAAGGAAACCGTTTCCGAGAAGGAGTTCCTCTGTGAAGAGTGTGGGAAGAAGTTCGCGACCGAGAAGGGACTGGAGGTTCATATATCAAGGGCACACGGTAAGGATGAGAAACCAGATGAAGAAGAACCCGATGAGGAAGAAGGTTATGTGTGTGATGAATGCGGAAAGAGCTTTGAAACAAAGCGAGGACTTTCTATACACGAGTCACAGTCCCATGGAGATGAAGGAGAGGAGGACAGGGAGATGTATGAGGACGTTCTGGGCGGAAGTATATCCGATGCAAAGGAAAGGATAGAGGAGATGGACGACCCGGACTTTGAACTGCTTCTTGAGATAGAGCAGGAAAACAAGGACAGAAAAGGGATGAAGAAGTTCCTCGAGAAAAACCTTAACTGATATTTCTGCGGATACTATGATCAATATAAAAAAGGCAAGCTTTGATGGAGATTCGAATCTAGGCCTACATACAGAGGCCACGGATAAGTTCTGTCTTATGGATCCCACACTATCAGGAAAATGTCGGGAGGCAGTCGAGGATGTTCTGGACGTCGAGGTAATAGGTACAACAGTGGCTGGTTCTAGGATGTCAGGTATATTCTGTGCAGCAAACTCAAACGGAGTAGTCCTGCCCAGAAATGCCGAGACAGAAGAGATCGAAACAATAAGAGAAACAGGAATAAGGTGCGAGACAGTAGATACAAAACAGACAGCACTGGGTAACCTTATACTTGTCAACGACAGTGCATGTGTGGTTTCTGAAAGACTCGTCGGAGCCAAGGAGGACCTGGAAAGAATCTTTGATGTTCCTGTCAGGTCTGCAAGCATAGCCGGTAGAGATCTACTGGGGAGCAGTTCCGTTGTAACAAACAAGGGTCTTTTGTCACATAGGGACATAACTGATGAAGAGATAGATGTACTTGAGGAGATCTTTGGTCTAGAGTGTGGTAGAGGAACTGTAAACTTCGGAGTTCCTTTCGTGGGTGCCTGTATAGTTGCCAATAAAAAAGGAGTTCTTGTGAGTGAAAAAACAACAGGACCCGAGCTGGGTAGGATAGAAGAAGCACTTGTTAGAAACAGAGAGGTATGATTCGATATGTTTTCCAAGTTCAAGGACAGGGTAAACGATGCACTCGCCAAGGCAAGCAAGGAAATCACAGAAAAGAAGCTAACCAGGGAGGACCTGGAAAGGGTCTTCGGGGATCTTAAGATATCACTTCTTCAGTCAGATGTTGCCATGGAAACCGCCGAGGAAATATGCTCAGACCTCACGGATAAGCTAGAAGGCAAGGAGGTCAAGAGAACCGAAGCAGAGAATACAATAAAGGAGAGCTTCAGATATACGGTCAAGAATATACTTTCAGTTAACGTTCCGGATGTTGTAGACAGTATAAAGTCATCGGACGACGTTTCACTTGTTCTCTTCCTTGGTTTTAACGGATCCGGTAAGACATCTACACTTGTCAAGTTTGCTTCTATACTGAAGAACGAGGGATTTGAGCCGGTTCTTGCTGCAGGTGATACATATAGAGCCGCATCCATAGAGCAGCTGGAGAAGCATGGGGACAAGCTGGACCTTAAGGTTGTAAAGCACGACTACGGTTCCGATGCCGCAGCCGTTATATACGATGCCATGGAGCATGCAAAGGCAAACGACAGGAAGGTAGTACTGGCCGATACTGCAGGCAGGTCCCATTCAAACACAAACCTCATGGATGAGCTGAAAAAAATATGTCGGGTAAACAGCCCGAACTGGAAGATACTTGTTATAGACTCCCTTACAGGAAACGATTCCGTGGAACAGGCCAGGAGGTTCGAGGATGCAGTAGGTGTGGACGGCGTCGTCCTGACCAAGATGGATGTAAATGAAAAGGGCGGTGCAGCCCTTTCGGTTGCACATACCCTCGGTAAACCGATATTATACATAGGCACCGGGCAGGAGTACGAGGACCTTGAGACCTTCAATCCCGAAGCAATCTCCCGAAGCATTTTGGACTAGTTCTAATCTTTTTATTTAATGCAGAATTAGAAGTAGATATGTCTGTATTCAGAAAGTACGACATCCGCGGTTCTTATCCTGATGAAATCAACGGCGAAAAGGCGAAGAAGATAGCCAAGGCCTTTGTAGAAGTAAAGAATCTCCACGGAAAAACAGTAGCAGTCGGTAGGGATGTTCGGAAGAGCTCTCCGGGGATAGCCGAGGCAGTAAAGGAGGGCCTCCTTGAGCAGGGATGTGACGTTGTGGACATAGGAACTGCGGCGACGCCCATGGTATACTATACGGTGGTTGAGCACAGTCTAGCGGGTGGAGCAATGGTAACAGCCTCTCATAATCCTGCAGGGGATAACGGTGTGAGGTTCTGTGAGGGCATGGGACTGGATCTCACATATGAGGCGGGTATAGAGGAGATGGAAAAAATATACCAAAGAAGTTTCAAACCCAGGAAGGCGGGAGAACTCACAAAGAAAGATGTTGTGCCCGGCTTTGTGGATAAGGTTTCTTCTTCCGTCGATCTAAGCGGTGATTTCAAGGTTGTCTTGGACCCCGGCAACGGTTCTTCTGCCCTGTTTGCATCAGAAATATTTGAAAAAATGGGATGTAAAGTTGTAGAGATAAACTCGGAGATAGACGGTGAGTTTCCTGCAAGGGGACCCGATCCCGTCGAAAACATAGGCACCGTTGGAGATGTTGTTGTGGAAGAGGATGCAGATCTGGGGATTGCCTTCGATGGCGACGGTGACAGGGGCGTGTTTGTTGATGAAAGGGGCCAGAGGGTCGACAACGATGTGCTTTTAGCACTTTTTGTAAAGCACCTGGTCGAAGAAGGAGATGTTGTTATACATGACGTCAAGTCATCGAGGTTGGTTGAGGACATGGTGAAGAAGGTCGGCGGCGAAGACGTTCCCTTTAGAGTGGGTATGAGCTACATAAAGAGAGAGATGATAGGGAGAGAGGCAAGGATCGGAGGCGAGTACACGGGCCACTTTTTCTTCAGGGAGAACGACTACTACGATGATCCGTACTATGCTGCGGCCAGGCTGCTTGAACTGATGGACAAAGAAGACAGGCTTTCGTTGTTGGTTGGGGACCTTCCAAAGTACCATTCGTCCCCTGAAATTAGGCTGGTGTGTACAAACAAGGAGGAGGTTCCTGAGCTCCTGAAGAAGGACTTCTCAGACAAGAGGATAGTAGACAAGGACGGTGCCAAGATATACTTCGACGATGGATGGGCCCTTGTCAGACCCTCCGGAACAGAGGACAAGGTATCTATACGGTTTGAATCTGAAACAGAGAAAGGACTTTCAGATATAAGGAACATGGTAATGGAAAGGGTAGAAAGATACGTTCAAGACTAGACGTCCTACGGCACCGAACTCTCGAAAAATTCTAGAACCGTATTTACCAGCGGAATCTCCAGTTCATAGAGCATACCCATCTTTATACCGTAGTATGCACCGAAGCCTATGAAGGCCTCGTAGAGTAGAATTGCTATAAAGGAGTATATGAGATATTCCCGGAAGTCCATATCAGTCAACCCCGAAAATATTGCAACCCAGTCCCCACCTATCAGTGGAGTCATCCTGAAAATAAGTATGGAGAACTTGCCGTTCTTATCGAAGGCCCAGTTCAGAAACCTCCATATCCTTGTGTTCTTCCTCTCCTCACTTACGATTCTTTCCCCGAGCCACCGGAACAGTAGAAATACAACGCTGTTTCCTATCAGTATAAAAACAGACGATATTAACACTACTGCTGCTACTTCTGCAACGGTTTCCGTTGCAAATAGCACGTATGCAACTGTAGCTACTTCATCCGGTGCTATCCAGAAAAGCATCAGTCCCCTTAAAACGGATACAAAAATCAGAGCCTGTATTCCGTGTGTATGGATGAGGTACTCGGTGATTTCAGCACCTCTGCCGAGTATACTGGATACGATACCCTTTAACATTGTTTAAAACCTTCCTTATCGCAGATCTACCTTCTTATCCCACATTCTCCTTGCCAACTTTCCTTCGTACATCATTTTCCGTTTGAGCTCCTCTCCACGGTCCTCCTTTCTTTTTCTGTGTTCTTCCAGGAAGCTGTTCAGTTTTTCTGCAAGTATCTCCTTTATCTCACCCGTCAGCATCTCGCCGCTGCTGTACTTTCTCCCTATCTCCTCCAACCGGTCGTCGTTCTCCATAAAGAGGTTTTTGAGCCACTGGTAAGCAACATCTACTGAGAGATCTGCGCCCTTCTTCCTGTGTTCCTCCTTAGTTACCTGGCCTCCCGAGTAGGCCTTTTTCATAACCTTCTCCCTTACCTCTGCGGGAGAGTCATCTAGCATTATTGCACTTCTTGGTTTGGATGACGACATTTTACCTTCTGGTCCTGTCAGAGCTGGTATAAATTTGCTGTGTATCTGTGCTGCTTTGTGGTATCCTAGCTTCTCTGCTATGTCTCTCTGGGCCCTCCAGTATGTATCCTGATCTATGGCCGCCGGTATAAGGCACCTCTTTTTCTCAAAGAAGGTAGGTATCATCTGCACAGCAGGGTAGAATATCATGCCGATGTTGGTTGAGCTATTGAATCCAAAAACACTGCTGGCCACGGAGAAGTTTATCTTCTCTGATATCTTAACCGCGGCTTCGTACATGTTCCCCATGTACTCCTTGTTTTTGAAAACAAAGGTTCTGTCGGGATCAAGGCCCACGCCCGCTATATCCATTATATTTTTCTCTGCATATGACTCTATCTCCTCTGTGGTCCCATCACCGGTCCAGTATCTCTCGTCGTCTGTTACCTGTATGTAGAGGTTTACGTCGAACCTCTCCTGGAGCCATTTGCTAAAGTAGAAGGGTATTATATGGCCTATGTGCATGGGACCAGAGGGCCCGATTCCTGTGTATAGAAAGAAACCATCCCCTCTTTCGTGGTCCTTTAGAACCTTACCAAGGTCTCTGTGGGAGAAGAAGTAGTCTCTGCGAAGATACATATGATCCTCGCCGGCCTGTTTTTTTATGTCCTTCTTGAGCTTGTCGGTTATTATTTCTGTCCCGAACTTCTCCACAAGTTTTCTGTAGTCTACGTTTCCCTCCACGTCCCATGGTGTTACCTCAAAGCCGTTGTCTTGCATATTAACCAATAAAACTAATTCATTGGATTGTTAATAAGTTTACTGGAAATCAGTTGTGGGATGCCAATAAAATCCCAGAGCGATTACCCTTAAACGGTATGCTGTGATAATATAAAAGCGGCTCTCGGGCTTCTTACCTTCACATATTTAAGCTTTAGGATTAATCACTTTCAAGGGGTGAAAAATATGGAAGATTCCAAATCTCACTGTGACGAGTACGAAAAAAGGATACAGGAGCTTGAAGAAGAACTCGATGGCCTGAAGAGGTACTTTGGTGAGGACAAGTACGAGCAAAACCTAGAGGACGGTGACTTTGGTTCCGCACTTGAAGTTATAGAGAAATGTGATCTTGGTGACAAGGTCGAAGAGCTGTACGAAGAGGCTATGTCACGAGGAAGCCACATGGATGCACTAGATGTCGCAAAGAAGCACGATCTGGGTTTCGAAAAGAAAAGGAAAGCCGCAGAGCTGTTACTCGAAGGGGATGCTACGGATGCCGAATCAAGGGATGAGTATGAACAGAGGTTCGATGAAATAGTTGACAACCATTCCCTGTATGAGATTCTAGACGACGAAGAGATTCAAGAGAAAAAAGAGAGAAAGAAAAGGAAACTCATAGGAAAAGCTTCATTGAAATACAGGGACTCCGATCTCCGCGAAAAGTATGAGATAGCTAAAAAGTGGTTTTCGGAAGAAAAAGAAAAGGAAGCTGCTGAGAACTTGCTCAAAGATCAAGTAGAACATGCAGACTGGGCAAAAGAATACAAAAGGCTGGCCAAGATGGCAGTGGGTGATTATGGTCTCGGAACCGATGCAGTTGGATATATCTGTGACAAGATGACCGACAAGGAAGGAGTAAGAGCCCGGACTAAGTATCCATCAGAAGCGCTGAAAATAGCCAGGAAGTATGGACTTGACGCCAAGTTCGAAGAGATTTATCGCGAAATGGTTTCCGATAATCCAAGTCGTGCGTGGAAACATGTCGACCCATCAGAGCTTTCTGAGTCCTTAGCAGAAGAGACCTTTGATAAGGCCTTTGAATCGTTTAAACTCACAACGACTTTGGATGTAGCTGATAAGTGTGGTTTAGACAGAGACAAAGCAAACAAGGCTGCCCGACAGTTGTATAAAATTCGAATGTCCAACTCAAACTTCGATGGAGCTATAGAAATTGCAGAGAAATACGACCTAGGCGACAGTCTTGTCAAGAATGCAAAGGGTGCCAAGGAAGGGATTGAAGAAGCTTAGAAACTTTTGAAGCATGGGCTGGAATTAGTTGTTCCAGCTCTACAGCTGGCACCTGGTTCCCTATCTAAACCTCTCTTGTTATTATGTAGTCTGCTAGACCCCTGAGAAATTGAACTATTTCAGGATCTATGACATCTTCGTCTAGAACCTCCTTTGCTTCATTGGCAAGTTTTGTAGTGAGGTTTCTTGAATATTGATAGGATCCGGTTTCTCTGACTATTTCCCGTATCTTCATTACTTCTTCCTCTGTTATGTCCTTCTTTCCGAGTGAACTCTTTATGATACGTTTTTGTTCTTTGTTGCCCCTTTCGAAGGCCTTTACAACCAGAAGAGTCTTTTTACCTTCCTCAAGATCGGATCCAATGGGCTTACCTAGCTTCTCTTCGTCGCCGTATAGTCCCAGGAGATCATCGTAGACCTGGAATGCCTTTCCCGCCTTTTCGCCGTATGTTCTGAATATTTCCTTCTGTTTCTCGGTTGCACCTGCAAAGATCGCTCCAAGCTCAAGCGGCCCTGCCATGGTGTACTGAGAGGTCTTAAGATAATGTACCGTGAGGACATCTTTCTCCGTGACGTCTTCCAGCTTCTTTTCGTTGAATGTCACGTCCAGAACCTGTCCGTATCCGGTGTGTCTGTGTATCTCTTCAAACTTGTCCATTACCGCTATCTTTGTTCTGTCGTCGAAGTCACTTCTGATTATCTGGGACACAGCAAAGGAGTTTGATATGTCTCCTACTATTATTCCCATATTTTCACCGAACTTTTCTGGCCTTTCGCCATTGAACTCTCTTTTATGGTATTCCTCGTACATTTTATGTAGGGTATCGTCACCTCTCCGGAGGACATCTTCGTCCATGATATCGTCGTGTATCAGTAGGTAGGACTGAAGGGCCTCTATGGACAGTGATGCTGGTATAAGTTTATCGAGATCCTCGCCGCCTGTGCCGAGGTATCCTGCTATTATCAGAGCAGGTCTTACCCTTTTCCCTCCTCTCATCGTATAGTCTTCCAGATAGTCTATTACCGTAACACCCTCAGAATGTATCTTTTTGGCTCTCTTTTTGTGCTCTTTGAACTCCCTCTTGAGCTCCTTGTTTATGAGGTCACGCCATTCCTTGAGTTTTTTAACAGAGTTCTCCATCCTGTCCTGATCTATTTCGGTATTTTCCAGTTCCATTGTATCACCAAACCATGGGTTTTTCTTGCTTATAAATATTCGTCATTTTTACAACCCCACTAACGTCTCATGTCTAATGTGATGTTATGTATTCCCTGAGTTTGCCCGTTATCACTGTCTCCGTTTCGTTTAGGTCCTCTAAGTTCTTGTTTCCTGTTACAAACATCGCCGTCCTGAGCTCCTCCACCATGGCTTCCACGGTCCCGACAACACGGTCCTCGTTTTTTAGTGCAGGTTCCAGGAATGGTGCTGCTGCAGCGGCTGCCCTTGCGCCCAGTGCCAGTGACTTGGCTATATCAAGCCCCGAACGTATTCCACCGCTTGCTACTATATATGGATGGTGCTCTGACGTTTCTACAACTGACGCTGCCGTGGGGATTCCCCAGCTCTTAAATATTCTACCTACTCTTGCCTTTTTCTTATGTCCGACGGCCTCTGCTCTACGTGACTCAATATACGGCCACGACGTTCCTCCCATGCCACCTGTGTTTATAATGTCCACTCCTATGTCACTGAGTTTTTTGGCAAGACTCCCTGAAATACCACAGCCCGTCTCCTTTACCATAACCGGAACGCTTAGCATTTCTACCACATCCTTCATTGCGGATATACAGCCTCTTGCATTGACATCGCCCTCTGGTTGCGCGGCCTCCTGTGCAAAGTTCAGATGAACTGCGAGTGCATCTGCATCTATCATATCCACCAACTCCTCGAGTCTTTCTATGTTGTACTCCCTTAGCTGCGCTGCTCCTATGTTTCCGTAAACCAAGGATGTGGGTGCAACATCCCTTACAACCGAGTAGGTTTCTGCGAGAGATCCGTCCTCCAGTGCTGCCCTCTGGCTGCCTACTCCGATTCCTATATTACATTCCTCGGCCGCGGCGGCAAGTCTTCTGTTCAACTTTTTACCTCTTTCACTGCCGCCGGTTATGGAGTCTATTAGGATAGGTGCGTCCAGAGTCTTTCCGAGCATTCTGCAGGAGGTATCTATTTCGTCCTTGTTTATTTCCGGGAGGGCCTTGTGAATAAGCTTTACATCATCGAATCCGGCATCTCCACAGTCGACGTCCTCCTCCTTGGTTATTCTTATGTGGTCGTCCTTCCTCTTTGAGATCTGTTCAGACATTTTATCAAAGAAAGTTTGATGATGCTGTTTTAAATCTTTACCTGTCCTTGTGCCTTTCTATTAACTCGATTACTTTCTTCTTCACATCCTTTGCACTTCCCCGTGTTACCCATATTACCTTGCCCTGGTCTTCGTACCTATCGATTAGATTTACATGTAGTGTTGCGATCAGGAGCTTGTCGGATTCGATAGCCATCTTTAACATTTCACTGAAACTATCGGAATAGAGTTCCATTACACCTATCTCATCTATAGCTACTATATCCGAATCTGCCATATCCTCCATAACCTTCTTTGAGAACCTTTCAACACCCTCTACGTTGACCTTGTACTTGCTCACAGAAGGTCCTTCGTCTATCTTGACCGAAGCCAGTACGCCCTTGTCCCCTGTTTTTATATCCTTTATCCTAAATCCAGTCCTATCCCCGTTTTCTCTTATCTCTGGCGTGAAGAAACCACATACCTCACCGTCGAGTTCTTCAAGAACTTCCTTCAGTAGTCTGGTCTTTCCGGACCCTGGTTTCCCAGTTAGAAAAATATTCATTCTTTTACCATCCCCGGTTGGAATAATACCCCAGAAACCTATGGTTAGTTGTAGGCCTATATTTTTAAGTTTTTCGACTAGTCGGCGTAGTCTGTTAGATCCTTTTCACCGAAGTGTTTCTTCCTCGCGGACTTCATAGTTCCCGACACGCCCAGGGACCTCATCGACACTTTTACATCACCTATCCTTTCTATAAGTCCCATGGCAAGCCTTACCTCGCCAACGTGGTTATGGTTGCATTTTATCAAACCACGCTGTTTGTCTTTGTCCCACACATCCTTTATCAGCCAGAAGTTTATCTCGCCTGTGTGGACCTCCCCGAACAGATCAAGTATTGAGCTCCACAGAGCATTTATTATATCGCCAAACCCCAGGTCGTTCTCCGCGACTACTTGAAATGCTATATACCTTTTCTTCTCTCTCATAGACGACGGAAGCGTCTCAGGTCTGGACATAAGTTTTAATTACCATTCGGTGTATATATTATTGGAGGTATTATGACAGATGCAAGGGCACGTTTCTCAAGGACTGAGCTGAAGAACTTCCTGAGGGAACTGGCCAACCAGGTCGAGAACGGAAAGGTGGGAATAGAAATTCCAGGCTATTCAAAGGGCAACCAAAAGATAACCCCGGAGCAACCTGTTGATGTTCTCTTTAAAAAAGGAAAAGACGAGAGAAGAATGACCATAGAGATCGACCTGAAGGACAGAAGAAATATCTAGATCTCCTCTACGCCGTCCTTCTTTATACTTCCACCCAGCTTCTTCCTATTTTCAGATACTATACTACTGGGAGTTTTTGTTACCGAACTTATTGCTTCGGATGCATCGACATCAAGTACCTTTACAAGAGATGCAAGATCCCTTCCGCCCCTGAGCTCATACCTGTTTCTGGCTCCTGATGTAACTATGAAGTCGACACCGTACTTTTCACAGAGCTCCAGAGACTTCTTCATGTGGTTCAGAACGTGGGCCCTTACCTTTCCGTAGGTTTGGTGCAGGTCATGGAATACAAAGCCTATGGCCACACTGTTTTCAGATGCCATCCTTGCTGTTTTGTGGTCCATGCCAGGATCCTTTCTTTTGTATTCAGGATGGAGAAGTATATCTACTCTGCTATCCTGGACAGCAGCCTTGTTTACTTCGAAATTACCACCGTTTACACACACAATCTCAACCCTTTGGCGTACTCCACCGAGCTGTTTTTTCATCTCTTTGGTTGAATCTGGGTCCAGTACACATGATCTTATTATGTCGATATCTGCCCCTGAGCCCAGTGAGTCGATCTTTCCAAGATAACTGTTTAGTCCTTCCTTGTGTGTGTATTCATGCGTAACCGCAATTCCAGAGAATCCAAATTCTTTGGCTGTTTCCACCACTTCCTCGGGCTTTTCTGCAGGAACGTACAGGTCGTAGAATTCCATAAAAGCGCCTCCTGTGGTAAATATTGGCTACGTTTCTTATAAAACTGCGGAAAAGACTTAAGCGGAAAGATACTTAGTTTATCCATGTCTATCAGAAACCATGTTTTTGTGTCAGGGAAGGTCCAGGGAGTTGGTTTCCGCGCGAGTACTATGAATAAGGCGAGCGAGCTTGGTATATCAGGTTGGGTTAGAAACCTCGATGATGGGAGGGTTGAGGCGGTCTTCGAAGGAAGTCCGGAAGATGTTGATAGGATTGTAGAGTGGTGCAAAAGGGGACCAGAAACAGCATCCGTAGATAACCTGAAAGTTAACGAAGAAGAACCCAGAAACCTCACTGTCTTTGAAATAAAGTATTAGGTCTATCTCAGTGCACGGTCCTTTTCCTTGTCTTTGCATATCCACTTGAGGTCCTTGTCATTCTTTATGGCTTCGTGTTCGGGGTCTACAAGTATTACCTCAAACCATTTGTGTTTCCCGTCTTCACCCACCCAGTATGATCCCAGTACCCTTAGATTTGGAAACTTCTTCGTAGTCCTCTCCTCTGCTACTCTCTGTTTGGACTTGTCACGTGGATATTTTTTACCAGATCTGGCAGATCTTCTCCCGCCGGATATCTTTCTTTTTTTACGCGTTCCCTTTTTGACCCTGGTTCTGGCAACCACTACGCCTTGTTTGGACTTGTAACCCAGTTCTCTGGCTCTGTCTATCCTTGTGGGCCTCTTGATCTTCTTGGTAGCCCCTTCCTTTCTCCATCTCTTTAGCCTCTTCTTTACCACTGCGTCGGGCTTCTTCCAGTTTTCCTTTACGTATTTGTACATTCCCATTTTTTCACCAGGACTAACATTCCTTCAGCCTCTAAGCTTTTAAATCTTTCGAAGGATCGGGGTAGACATGCTGGTTTCTACACGCCACCGAAACCTAACGGTACCTACATCGGGTTCACTAAGTCCTCTGCTCTGCAGTTTCATGGTGCCGGTAGTACTGCCATTATTCCTTCCGGTGTTGTGAGAAGTCCTCCATAAATCGCTACAAGACCCACTGCGAGTATTACCATAACTCCCACGAAGGCCTCTATCATCCCTACGTCAAACATATCCTTTGCAAGCCTAAACATGGAGGCATATCCCAGTGCCAGGAATACTGCTACAAATAGAAATGCCAGCACCGGTCCTAATGTTGGTACATGGCTGAAAACCATTGCAAGCAGCACGCCTATGCTTACCGAGAGTGCAGGACATGATACCGTCGCAAGACCACTCCAGTATTCACCATCACCACCGAGAACGTTCATCACGACCTTTGTGACAAAGCCGAAGAACAGTCCACCAAGCAGAACTACAGAAAAGACTCCTGCAGCCATGTTTGCTGTGCCCATCTCAAGTACGGATACTAGAATCTCGGGGCCGGTTATCTGAAGAGGCATTGCCTCCAGCATCATAAGACCGATCACGGTGTTAACTGCAAAGATGATTGAGGCGACGAATATCATTGTAAGAGATCCCTGCATAAGTTCTGTTCCTGATTTTTCCTTAAAGTTTTTTATCGCCCCAACTGGGTTTTTCATGTAATCCATAATCATCCTTGTCACCACGAGAAGTTTATGTGCAGCAGTTAATAAATCTTACTCGGTCCATGTCACATCTACTTCATCTGTTCTCCAGTTCTGTATAAATCCAGTTTCCTCGAGGTCGTCTGCTCCAGTGGATCTGTACTTCAGTATTCCCAGCCAGGCCATCATAGTGCCGTTGTCGCCCGCCAGTTCATGGGGAACTGTGTAGAACTCTGCGTTACGTTCCCTGCACATGGTTTCCAGCATTTCTTGAAGCCGTCTGTTAGCTGCTACGCCACCTGTAAGAAGCACCTCATTTTTACCAGCATGTGCCATAGCTCTCTCCACGGCCTCGGTTAACATCGCGAACATAGTTTCCTGTAGGGAGTAACAAACGTCCTCCTTTTTTTCACTGTCGAGTTTTCTCACCGCTTCTGTCATGAGTCCGGAGAAGGACATGTCCATGCCTTTTACGGAGTACGGTAGCTCTATATATTTTGATCCTCTGCTTGCAAGTTTCTCTACCTTTGGTCCACCGGGATGCTCTAGGCCTGCCTCTCTACCGAACTTGTCCAGTGCATTTCCTACTGGTGTATCAAGGACCTCCCCGAAGACACGGTACTTGCCCTTGGAAAGTGCTATAACCTGTGTGTTTCCTCCTGAAACGTAGAGCGTCACTGGATCCTCAGCTCCCGTTTTCAGTTTTCCTATCTCTATATGTGCAATGCAGTGGTTTACACCCACTATAGGGACGTCCAGGGACAGTGCCAGGGACCGTGCAAAGACAGCGCCTGTCCGTAGGCATGGCGGCATGCCCGGTCCCCTTGAAAAGGCCACGAGATCTATTTCCTCCTTTCCTATTCCTGCCTCCTCCAGGGCCCTATCAAGCACCTTATCACAGACCTTGGAATGGTGCTCAGCTGCCTCCCTTGGGTGTATTCCACCCTTTGAGGGGATGTACATATCGGTGACGTTGGAAAGCACCTCCTCTCCGTCCATAATTCCAACGCCGAAGGTATGTGCTGTGCTCTCTATTCCAAGGCATATCATAGTATCCAATGGCATTATTTGAACCAGATCTTTTTAATGTAACTGTGGTCGACCCTGGATTAAAAACTTAAAAAGCTAGAAGGCCTAGGTTTCACTGGTAGAATGCATCTACTATACTTCATATCTTTAGTATCGATAGCAGCCCTTGTTTTTGCAGGAGCACTGGCACTGGGTATAAGAAAGAAGGACAGAGGATCCGAGAAGGCGAGGGAGATGTCGGATCACATACGCGAGGGAGCCAGAACATTTATGGGCCAGGAACTGAAATACCTCGCAGTTGTTGTTGTACTGATAGCCATTGTTCTTGTGTATTTTGTTGGTCCCAGTACAGCCTTTACATTCGCCATAGGAGCCTTTCTCAGTTCCCTGGCAGGCGTTATAGGAATGTCCACGGCGACAGGCTCAAACTCCCGTACCTCTGAAGCCGTCAAAGGCAGCCTGGGCGAAGGTCTCAGAGTTGCATTTTCCTCCGGTACGGTCATGGGAATGTCCGTTGTGGGCTTCGGTCTTCTGGGTATAGTCGGCCTTTATATGCTATTCCCGGAGCCTGGGATACTTTTTGGATTTGCATTTGGTGCATCCACAGTGGCACTGTTTGCGCGTGTCGGTGGTGGTATATATACTAAAACGGCTGATATTGGAGCAGACCTCGTTGGTAAGATCGAGGAAAATATACCTGAGGATGATCCAAGGAACCCAGGTGTTGTGGCGGACAATGTAGGTGATAACGTCGGTGATGTTGCTGCCATGGGTGCAGACCTCTTCGAGTCCTACGCCGAAGCCATCATTGCTACCATGGCAATAGGCGTTTTGACCATAGAAGCAACCGGAGCTGTATTACTTCCTGTATTTGTAGGAGCCGCAGGAATCGCTGCTTCAATAATAGGATACTTCTTGGTCGGGGGAGAGGACAACCTTCACTGGGCTCTAAACAGGGGAACATTCAGTGCCTCTGCACTGTCAGTTCTTTTCATTTTTCTCGGCATGGAATACCTTTTTCCTAACATAGGTATAGGTGTTTTTTATTCAGTGGTATTTGGACTCCTGGCGGGCATAGTAATAGGACTTGTTACAGAATATTATACTGCCAGTGAACATAAGCCAACAAGAGAAATAGCCGAGGAGTCCACCGGCGGAGCAGCCACTAATATAATAGCCGGTCTCTCCACGGGGATGATGTCGACCCTGGTTCCAATGCTCACAGTCTGTGCTGCAATGGTGCTTTCGTACCATTTTGCGGGTCTCTACGGGATAGGTATAGCATCGGTGGGGATGCTATCGACCCTGGGCATAACCCTGGCAACGGACTGTTATGGACCGGTCGCAGACAATGCCGCCGGGATAGCAGAAATGGCAGGAATGGGAGAGAAGGTAAGAAAACGTGCGGAAGCTCTGGACTCAATAGGCAACACGACAGCAGCCATGGGGAAAGGATTTGCAATAGGTTCTGCGGCCCTTGCTTCACTGACGCTTTTTGTAGCCTACACACAGGAAGTGGGACTTGAATCAGTTGACGTTGCACTAACGGATCCAATGATAGTAACAGGGCTGTTCATAGGTGCCCTTCTTCCCTTTGTGTTTTCTGCACTGACGATGCGTTCTGTTGGTAAAAGTGCCAGTATCATGATAGACGAAATAAGAAGGCAGTTCGAGGAGATGGATATACTTTCTGGAGAGGAGAAACCCGACTACTCTCGGTGTATACAGATATCGACGGACTCTGCTTTGAGGGAAATGGTTATCCCCGGAGCACTGGCTATACTATCGCCTATAGTCGTAGGTCTTGTTCTTGGAACTGATGCCCTTGCAGGCATGTTGGCTGGTAATATATCAACAGGGTTTTTACTTGCTGTGACAATGGCCAACGCCGGTGGTGCGTGGGACAACGCAAAGAAGTATATAGAGGAGGGCAACCTCGGAGGAAAAGGTTCAGAGGCTCACAAGGCATCAGTTGTGGGCGACACAGTAGGTGATCCGATGAAGGATACGTCAGGTCCCTCCCTGAATGTCCTGATAAAGCTGGTTGCGATGACAGCTCTTATATTCATCCCTCTTTTGATATAAAAAACTCCTTAGAGAGCTTGTTTGAGAACTTATCCGACTGACCAGAAAGTCTACTCGCTTTCCTTGAACTCAGAAAATCCACATCTTCCACATGTCAGTCTGTCGTCGTGTTCGGCTAGAAATACACCATCGCCACACCGAGGACATGATCTACCCTTCCTCTTCGCTTCATCGCCCTCGACATCGTACTTTTCCCATATCTTTACATTCTTGTGTTTGCCCATGTCATTCACCTATTTTGTCCTTCAAGAACTTCTTCATCCCTTTTCTGTCCTTGTTTTCCTGCTCTACCTCAAGAAGCAGTTCAAAGTCCGGGTCGTCCATCTCCTCTATCCTTTCCTTTGCATCGGATATACTTCCAGAGAGAACTTCGGAAATATCTTGGTCGTCTTCTTCCGCCCCTTCATCTTTAGTTTCTGCTGTCTCTTCCTTTTCCTCTGCGTCAACCGTTCCGCCAATCTCCTTTGCCCAGAACCTACTTTTTTGCATACCATCGAATGTAAATATCTTAACTATCTTTATATCTTCCTTGTCCGTTCCCAGTTCATCTGATAAAGCTTCCTTCAAAGAGTCCGATGAAGGAGTTGCATTTCCACTGTGATCTACAGTTCCCTCTAGCCCAACTTGGTCGAGCAGAGGATTCCTTCTCCTTTTTTCTATAGTTATATCCATTCTCTCACCTCATCTTTATTGCATACTTGCCTGGTGTTTTTATGTTTAGGGTTTCTGCAAGTTCTGACTCTGGGTTTACTATGATCGCCATGCCTTCCCAGTTCTTTGTTAGATCCGTTGTTTTACATGCTGGACACTCTCTTCCTTGTACAAGTCTTCTACATTCTTTGCATGCTTTTTCTCTCTTTGCCATTCCAATCACAGAACCTTAAAGATTTAACACTTAAATTTATTCCTCTTCTTCGTCATCGTCCTCGAGCCACTTCAGTGCACCAAGCCTGGGTTGTTTCATTGTAAGGCCTACCTTGTTGTCCTCGGAGTAAGAGACCGAAATTATCCTTGATCTTACCAGGTCGCCGTTTTTCAACCTCTTTCCGGTTTCCTTGCCTTCCAGGACGTCGTTCTTCTCGTCGTAGTTTACATAGTCGTCCATTATCTGCGAAACGTGTATTAACGCATCTATAGGACCTATTCTGACGAACCCACCGAACTCGGTAACATCCACTACCTCACCTATTACAACTTCATGTTCCTGTGGCTCAAATGCAAGCATCTCAAAGCTCACGGGGTAGTAGGCAGCACCGTCTTCGGGCAGCACCTTTCCTTCTCCTACATCCACTACCTTCTCTATTGATAGTATGAATCCTATGTCCTTCTCGAGCACACCCTCATACTTTTCCTTGAGTGACTCGTATACAGATTCCTCGAGTCCCATACCGAACTTTTCAGGGTCTACTCTTACCGTATCCTCTATTTCAAGCATCTTGTACATTTTAATCATTCTCCGGGTGCTGACACATAGTTACATCCCTCTTCTTTTATATATCTTTTTGCAGCGGTTTATCAGTCTTTTTGTCTTATCGCTACCTATGGTATCCCTTACCTCGAACCTACTCTTTTCCTTGTGAAGCTCACCTATAAAAACCTTGAGTTGAATCAGGAGTTCTTCCTCCAGATCCTTTATGTCCGTTCTGTCTTTTCCGGTGTTTTCTTCCACAGGAACTCCGATTATTATATCCTTTTCCAGGTCGCCGTTCCTTGTGCGTATTGCTCCTATTGGATTTATACTAACATATGATCCCGGCTCAAACGGTTCCTCTGTCAGCACAAATCCTTCGAGAGGGGCGCCTGATTCGTGCATGGTTTTATCCAACCTTCCGTAGTCCTCCGGAAAAACTATGCTGTCTGGAAGTATTCTTTCCAGTTTCAGTCCACCCTCCTCGGAGCTGTACTTGTGTCTGCTTCCACTCTTGGCTTCAACTACAATGTCTACCTGTTCCGACCCCCCTCCGTTCATCTTATGTCACCCTCAAGCTTTACGTGGTCTTCGGTTCTTATAAATAAAGTAGGCACAGACCTACTTCTGAAGCCTTCTCTGAGCTTCTTGTCGTTTGTAGCTATAACAGGCCTTTCTACTCTTCTTGCCAGTTCTACTATCGATGCATCGCCTTCCATTCGTTCTGTTCTGATTATCTCAACACCCTCTCTCTCCATGAGCTCCAGTGCTATTTTGGCAGCCCTGCCCTCCTTGCCTCGTTTTCTTGACAGCTTCTGTACCTCTAGCTTGACCGGTTCCGGTGCAACAAGCCTGTATTCCTTGCATATAATCTCTTCTATGTCCCCGAATACATCAACACCTATCTCTCCGGGTGCCATCAGAAAGTTGGTATCCAGTATTATATTTATGATATTGTCACCCGCTATCCTTCTGAATCCGTATCTCTTCTTTTGTTATTTCTTATATTTTCTACCCTTCTTTTTCTAACGTTTTCAATAAATTCGTCTACATCAACCCCCATTTTTTCGAGACTATGCGAGTGTTTTTTTATCAGAGAGTCGACTATCTGCAATAGCCGGACAAGCTCGATTTTTTCGTTGAGAAGGGATTCGAGTGCACCTTTGTGATACCCCAGTTTTTCCTCGTCTGCCATATCCTAACTTTCGAGGTTAAAATTTAAAAAAGGTTAACTATGGGGTATCCCGTCTTCACGACACCGGCTACTTTGTTGTTACACATTTAGCCAGGTTCCTGGGCTTGTCTATAGGGAGTCCCTTGTTGCTGGCAATCCAGTAGGTAAGAAGAAATCCCAGTACCGTTGAGAGAAATACAAATCCTTTCGTTCCGGTCTCTGGTATATTGAACCGTCCACAGCTGGGCGATATTTTTATGGTGTTTCCTTTCCTGGCTTCTACCTCCCTGACATTCGAAACTATTTCCGAACTGCCGTTCGGTATCAGCGAGATAACAGGCGTCCCTTCCTCTACGAGGGCAAGTGTTCCGTGTTTGAGTTCTCCTCCCATCATTCCCTCTGCGTGGATGTATGATATTTCCTTTAACTTCAGTGCAATTTCCATGGCTACTGGGTAGGTCTCGCCCTTCCCAATTATGTATATGTCCTTTTTACCCTCTATCTCCACTGCAAGGTCCTTTATTTTTTCTTCGTTGCTGTCCAACAACCTTCTTATAGTGTCCGAAATATTTTTTCCAAGTTTTGTCCCGCCCAGCCCTTCCGCCAACTTCATAAGTAGATATAACTGGTTTGTGAATGTCTTTGTTGCTGCTACACAGATCTCCTGTCCTGCCCTTATCCTGATGTTGGCATCTGACTTTCTCTCAACAGTCGAATGTGGAACGTTCGTTATAGAAGCTATCTCGGCACCCATCTTCCTACAGTAGTCTATCGCCTCAAGGACATCCTTTGTCTCGCCTGACTGTGAGATTGGAACCAAAACCGTGTTTTCGTCTATCCTTCCGTAGTTTTTGAACTCCGATGCTACTGTGGCATGTGCCTCTACGCCTACCTCCTGAAGAAAGTAAATACCTAAAAGGGCTGCATGGTAGCTTGTTCCGGATCCAGTTAGAACAACCCTGTCCTTGTTTTTTAGTTTATTCTGGAACTCCTCCAGTCTATGTTTCTGTTCCAGCTTAAGGGATCCGTCGAGCCTTTCAATGGCTTCAGGAATCTCCATTATCTCTTTGTACATATAATGGTCGGATCGACTGTCCACGTCCTGTGTGTAGTCATAGTTGATCCTTTTAATTTTTCTTTCCAGAGTTCTTCCTTCGGCGTCCCTCAGAACGTATTCACCGTTCTTCAGGACTGCGTACTCGTGGTCACAGAGAAAAATTGCTTTGTCTGTGTATGTACAGAAGGCGTAGGCATCCGATCCCACAAAAACCTCTTCCTCGCCTATGCCCAGTGCAAGCGGCGAGCCTTTCTTGAATGCAAAAAGCATATCCTTCTCTGAGTCCAAGAGAACTACAGCAAAGCTGCCCTCTGCTTCGGCCATGAACTCTCTGACTGCATCTTCAACCCCTGATTCCCTGGCCTTCCTTTCTATGTAGTGTGCTATGACCTCCGAGTCGGTTCCAGATCTGAAACTACATCCGTCCAGCTCCTCCTTGAGATTGTCCCAGTTCTCTATTATTCCGTTGTGGACAATCGCAAACCTACCGTCACATGATATATGTGGATGTGCATTTTCTTCAGAGACCTTCCCATGGGTAGCCCATCTTGTATGGCCTATTCCCACACCGCCTTCCATATTACCAAGACCCAGCTCTTCGTCTATCTCATCTATTCCTCCGATTCCCTTCCTCACGTCCAGACCACTTTCAGAGGATACAGCTACACCCACAGAGTCGTAGCCTCTGTAATCAAGCCTCTTCAGTGAAACTTCAATTACCTCGGATGCTTTCCTATCACCACAGTATGATGTTATCCCACACATGTCATACACCAAGGTTTCTGGCCCTTTCGAGGTCCTCGTGTCTTCCAACATCTATCCAGTATCTATCAAATCTCACATGTCTGACGTCCATGCCCCGGTCTATCATCATCTTCAAGGATTCGGTTATCTCGTACTCTCCTCTTTCTGATAGTCCTGTTCTTTCTATGATATTGTATACAACGGGCGAGAATACGTATACACCTGTGTTTATCAGGTTCGTCGGTGGATCGTCAGGCTTTTCCAGTATGTTTTTGACCGAACTGTTTTGGGTCTCCAGGACCCCGAACTCCTCGGGATCTTCAACTGTATAACTACCTATCACCGCATCCACATTTTCTTCTCCTTTGAAAAAGGACACGGCCCTGGACAGGTTTTCCCTGTGTATAAAAACATCCCCGTTGACCACTAGAAAGGGCTCCTCGAAGGATGATATACCTATTGCATGTGCCGTACCAAGTTGCTCCTCCTGTTCCTCGAAGTCTATACCGCTGTATTTTTCCAGGCCTTCCTCTAGTTTTTCTCCCTTGTATCCCTTTACGACTGTTATTTGCTCTATACCAATCGATAGAATATCATCTATTATGTGCTCTATGAGAGGCTTTCCATCTACCTCAACCATGACCTTGGGTATATCGTCCGTTAGAGGCCTGAGCCTTGTTCCCTTTCCTGCAGCAAGTATGAGTGCCTTCATGTCGGTCTTTCAGAGTTTGGTTGGTCTACCTATATAAAAATAATTAAAATAGAATTCTTCACACAATAAAAATATTTATAATAGAATTAAAATACATTTATTATGTCATACAGACTCGTTAAAACAGACGAAGGAAGAACATTCACAAAGGATATTGAAGTCCTTGATAGGGATTCTCTGGGCGGGCTCGGTGAAAGAACCCTTGAGGTTTTGGAGGCGGTCGGACAACAGAGAACCTACCCAAAAAAGATCGCCGAATCTCTTGGAATTCATGAACAGAAGGTATACTACCATATCAAAAAGCTCAAGGACGCCGGTCTCATCGAAGTCGTAAAGAAGGAAAGAAAGGGCAGTGCGCTGTGTAAGTTTTACCGACCGAAGGCAGATGCTCTGGGTTTTCAGGTCACCGAGGGGTGGAAGAAGAGCAGGGAGCCGGATACAAAGGTGCCCGACGAAGCATTTGAATTTTTTTCCGAGTTTGTCGGTGGAGATTCCTTCAAGGGATCTATAGTTGTCGGATCCCCGGTGGAGCACGGTCCCTTTATGACTGCTTCGAGGGACGGACATTACGCCATCCAACTGGGTCTGTTTCTCGGTGGTTTCTGTAGCCTTGAAAACCGTTTCGCAGTGAAGCTTGATACGGAAGTAAAGGCCGAGAAGGCCCTTGATAGAAACCTGATACTTATCGGCGGTCCTATAACCAACACGGTTTCAAGGGACCTCAACGAAGTTCTCGAGGTAAGGTTCGACTGGGAGAACAGATGGAAGATATACTCCGGAAGAACAGGTAAGAGCTATTCCGAGGAGAACGTAGGTCTAATCGCAAAGGTGGAGGACAGGAACTATAAACGCATACTTCTCTCCGGTCTTGATTTCAGGGGAACAAAGACATGTATACTGGCTGCCACACAACAGCCCGAAAAGATATTTGATGATTACGTATCAGATAAGCAGTTCTACAGGGTCATAAAGGGGCTTGATAGAGATGGTGATGGCAAGACGGATGACGTAGAAATACTTGAGTAGTATTACTTGTCGATTCCGATTTTTTTGGCGTTGTGGTCTGCTATACTCTGTAGCTCTTCCACTACCTTGTCCCCGCCTTCCTGTTTGAATAGATGCTTGAACCTACCCTGTGCCTTCAGATATTCTTCGACAGGTTTCCTTTCTTTCAGTTTTTTTACATTGGTTATCTCGCCGTTCTCCATTTCATATATCGGGTATAGACCTGTTTCCACGGCAAGTCTTGCTATCTTTATCGAGTTCTTTGACTCGTGCCTCCATCCCCTTGGACATGGAGCAAATATCTGTATGTACTTTGGACCTTCTATCTCCAGGGCCTTCTCCACCTTTTTCTTGAAGTCCTCGGGATATGCGATGCTAGCAGTTGCTATATACTCCAGACCATGTGCTGCGGCTATACTCGGCATGTCTTTTTTGTGTATATCCTCGCCCAGGCTTTCCTTGCCGGCTGGACTTGTCGTAGTTGATGCACCTATTGGAGTGCTGCTACTTCTCTGTATCCCTGTGTTCATGTATGCCTCGTTGTCGTAACATATATAGAGAACGTCGTGGCCTCTTTCCATCATACCACTCAGGCTTCGTATGCCTATGTCGAAGGTTGCACCGTCTCCTGCAAGCACCACAAAGTTTACATCATCGTAGTCCGTATACCCCTTCTTACCCCTTCTTTTGAACGATCTGTATGCTCTTTCTATGCCTCCTGCCACGGCAGCTGCGTTCTCAAATATGTTGTGTATCCAACTTATTCCCCATGCACTTTCGGGATAGGGTGTTGTTGTGACCTCCATGCAGCCAGTAGGCATAGACATTATTGTGTTGGGACCTGTCACCTCAGTGACAAACTTTGAGGTTAGTGCTGCACCGCAGCCAGGACAGGCTCTGTGCCCGGGACAGAACAGATCTTCCTCGTGGTTGAACCTATCGTCTCCCATCACATATCATCCTCCGATATAAGTTCTTTTCTCAAAGGTTCCCACCTTTCCTCGTCGTCAAAGTCCAGATCAGTTGGATCCTTCCCCTTTACCTCCTTTGCACCCTCGACCACGTTTCTTATATTTTCCTTTGATACATCCCTTCCAGCCAGTCCAACGATATAGTTTAAAACCGGTATTTTACTTCCGTTTGAGTATAACATAGACTTTATATCGATTGCGAGACCTCCTTGGTAGCCGAGTGAGATATCTTTTTCCATGACTGCTATAGACTCTGCTCCCTCCAGTGCCCTTGCCAGCTCCTTTTCGGGAAAAGGCCTGTATACCCTGGGTCTTACCATCCCAACCTTCTCCCCCATGTCCCTGTACTCATCCACCACATATCTAGTGGTTCCACATACACTGCCCAGTGCAACAATCAGCACTTCGGCGTCATCGGCCCTGTATGTTTCTACAAGACCGTTGTATTCGAGACCATACTCCCTGTCAAATATATCGGCGAACTCCTCGACAGCTTTGCCTATCTTTTCCTTGGACCTCTTTACTGCCCTGTGCACTACGTACCTTGTTTCTGTCCAGTGTTCAGGTCTGGCGTATGCACCCATGGTGGTCGGGTCCGATGGATCAAGCGTATTCACAGGATCCCTCTCCGGCAGAAACTCCTCTATTTCTTTCTGTGTAAACGGATCAACCTCTTCCTGGACATGTGTAAGTATAAATCCATCCAGACACGAAAGTGCAGGAAGTGATATATCCTTATCTTCAGCCACGCGGTATGCAATTGCTATGTTGTCCATTGCCTCCTGTAAATCCTCAGCGTAGAACTGTATCATACCACCGTCCCTTTCTGCAAATGTATCGGTGTGGTCGCCCCATATACTCAGGGGCGCTGAAAGGCTTCTGTTGGCTATAGCCAATACAAGCGGCAGTCTCATCCCCGCTGCACTGAAGAGAGGTTCACTCATGAGCTTAAGGCCCTGTGAACAGGTTGCTGTGAATGTTCTTGCACCCGCTGCACTTGCACCTATTGCAGTTGATGCAGCATTGAACTCACTGTCGACCCTCACATACTCACTCGTAAGTTCTCCATCTGCAACCATCTCACTTATCCTCTCCACTATATCGGTCTGGGGTGTTATAGGATAGGCCGGTATAACATCAGGGTTGCATGCCTTTACGGCCTCTGCAACGGCCTCGTATCCTGTCATAATCTTTGTCATATTATCTTTCCTCCTTTTCCATTTCTATGGCCTTTACTGGGCACTCCTCTGCACATATGCCACAGCCCTTACAGTATTCAAGATCGACCTCGAACCTTCCGTTTTCCATTTCCTTTATGGCCATATCAGGACAGAACTTCTCACAGTTACCACAGCCAACACACTTTTCGTGGTCGACTATCGGTCTCTCGGACCTCCAGCTACCTGTCTTGTTTACAAGTGTTGTTCCTGGCCTGACCACGGCACCCTTGGTTATCTTTAGATCTTTGTATGGATCCTTGCTCATTCAACACACCTCATATGCCTCTTCCATGGCTTTGACATTTCTTTCACCTATATCACCGCCGAAGGTTTCTCTTATGATTTTTCCAAGGCTTTCCTTGTCCGTCAGACCTGTTACCTTTGCAAATGCACCCATCAGGGCAGTGTTCATTATAGGTCTTCCAAGGTGTTTCATTGCTATCTCTGTTGCGTCCACTGTTACTATCCTTGCTTCTGTCGAGATATCCAGATCATCCGAACCCTCCGATGTATTTATGATTATGACACCGTCCTTTTTCAGTCCCTTTTCTACATCAACAAGGCTTAGTAGAGTAGGGTCCTGGACTATGACGTAGTCGGGATCGTACACCTGGCTTCTGTCTGTTATCTTACTCTCATCCACCCTCACGAAGGCCTCTATGGGTGCACCCAGACGCTCGACTCCGAACGACGGGAACCCCTGAGAATATTTTCCTGTCTTAAATATAGCCTTCGATAGCATGGAGGCCATCGTAACAACCCCCTGGCCGCCCCGTCCGTGTATTCTTATCTGTTCCATGGTACCTTCCAGCTGAAGTAATTAATTGTTGTTCAGTGTTTAAAAGTTTTAAATTTTTTTAAAAGTTTCCTTCCTACAGACCGGTTATGCACCGTTCGACAGTTATACAAAATCATCATCGTTTTTTGACGTGCCACTGTCCTTTCCTATTTTTAAATATCTGCGGAGAAATTCTAGTGTAGGAATGATTACGGATAACGCTAAATATATAGAGGGTGTCGGAAATGAAGGAAAAAAGAAGGCAGCCGATAATATCGGTGTTGGGCCACGTGGATCACGGGAAGACTACAATACTAGACCGCATAAGAGAAACTACCGTGGCTGCCGAGGAGTCGGGTGGAATAACCCAGCACATCGGAGCGACAGAGGTATCCCTTGATATAATCAAGGATCTATGCGGCCGGTTAATTTCTTCCGGTGATATAAGGGTTCCGGGACTTCTGTTTATAGATACACCAGGACACGAGGCATTTACAACACTAAGGAAGAGAGGTGGTTCTGCATCGGATCTCGCCGTGCTGGTCGTGGATGTCAACGAGGGATTCCGACCGCAGACCGAGGAATCACTGGAGTTTCTCAAAGAGTTCAACACTCCCTTTGTTGTTGCTGGGACCAAGATAGACAAGGTCAAAGGATGGAAACCCAGGGACGGGGAATGCTTTACCGGTAGTTACAGCGCACAGAAAGAAAAAGTAAGAGAAAGGCTGGATAACAAAATCTACAAGATGATGGGAAGTCTTTCCGAAAGGGGCATAACATCGGACCGTTTTGATAGGGTAGATGACTTTGGAAGTAAGGTGGCCATAGTTCCTGTTTCGGGCAAGACCGGTGAAGGAGTCCCGGATCTCCTTGCGGTTCTTATAGGACTTTCACAGAAGTTTCTGAGCGGTGAACTTGAACTTAGTTCGGATGTCGGAAAGGGGATCGTGCTTGAGGTAAAGGAGACCAGGGGTCTTGGGACAACACTGGATGTTATACTTTACGAAGGTACCATGAGAAAGGGAGATAGGCTGCTTGTGGGTGGTAAAACACCGGTAATCTCAAAGATAAAGGCTCTTTTGAAACCACGGGAGCTGAGGGAGCTTCGTACGGAGAAGAAGTTCGATAGAGTGGATGAAGTCCAAGCGGCCTCGGGTATAAAGGTATCTGCACCAGGAATAGACTGCGTTGTAGCCGGTTCTCCTCTCCAGAGCATTGGACCGAACAAAGACATTGAAAGAGCAAAGGAAGAACTCCAGAAGGAGGTAGACGATGTGGAGTTTGAAACAGAGGGAGAGGGTGTTACATTAAAGGCTGATACACTTGGCAGTCTCGAGGGCATGATAAAGATGCTCGAGGACAGGGAAATTCCCATACGTAAAGCTTCGATAGGCGATGTTACAAGGAAGGATGTCATGGAGGAAAGCTCAGTCGAGGATCCACTAAAGAGGGCCATATTTGCTTTCAACGTAGGTGTCACAGACATGGCCAGAAGATGTAATGAGGATGTAAAGGTGTTTTCCAGTCCGGTTGTGTATCAAATAGTAGAGGAGTATGAGGACTGGAAGGAAAAAAAGAGGGAAGAGATGCGCAAAAGCAAGCTCGAGGATGTAACAAGACCCGGTAAGATCCGTATCCTGCCTGGTTATGTTTTTAGACAGAGAAGACCTGCTGTCGTGGGTTGTGAGGTCATGGGGGGTATAATAAAACCAGGTTACGATCTGGTCAAGGAAGGAAACAGAGTAGGTAGTATACGTGAGATACAGAAGGAAAATATACCGGTCGATGAGGCGAGTGAAGGCGATAAGGTTGCAGTGTCCATAAGCAAAGTTACCGTTGGAAGGCAGGTGGATGAGGGGGATGTTCTGTACAACCTGCTTTCTGATAGGGATATAAGGAAGCTGGAGGAGCTTGAGGATATGTTATCCAAGGGCGAGAAGAACGTCCTGAAAGAGGTAGTTGATGAGAAGTACGGATAGGAAAACTATTTAAGTAATAAGTTGTAATTATATAGTGATAACATGCCTGAAGGTAATCCATCGGAAGGTCGTTATGAAGTTTATAAGGAAAATGGGATGGATTTTGATTTGTTGAGAAAGATAGGTGGAGAAGAAGATCCTGAATCTTACGTACAGAGGAAATTAGAACAATACAAGTCAGAAGTGTGAGAATCCCATAATCTTTAAATAGCTTGCTATGTCTTTCATGAATGCCCGGAGATGAAACTGATCTGGGCGAGGTGATAGATATTTTCAAAATAAGCATATCTGATCCCAAAGAAGGAAAGTCCTGGCAGGTGGAGAAGGAAGCTACTCCTCTGATTGGAACTAAGATAGGAGAAGAGTTCAACGGATCCCTCATAGGTCTTGAAGGTTACACTCTTGAAGTAACAGGTGGAAGTGATGAAGATGGATTCCCGATGAGAAGGGGAATAAGAGGAAGTGGCCGCAGAAGAGTTCTCATGAAGAAGGGTCCAGGCTACAGACCCAAGGAGGATGGCGTTAGGACCAGAAAGTCCGTCCGAGGCGAACAGATCTCAGACGAAGTGGTGCAGGTGAACACAAAGGTAGTTGAAAGAGAGAGTGATGCTGAGAGCATACCCGAACTGCTGGGTATAGGAGGCTCCGACGGTGAAGAAACAGAAGAGGATCAGAGTGACAAGGAAGAATAAAGACGGTGAATCTATTATGTCCCAACCGGATGAAAGGCTGATACCAAAGGTAAATGTAGGACTGATGGGTCATGTGGACCACGGTAAAAGTACTCTAGCGCAGGCTATATCCGGAAAGTGGGCAGACACCCATTCCGAAGAGATAAAGCGTGGCATAACGATACGTCTCGGGTACGCAGATGCGACAATATATAGATGCAACGAGTGTGATGGACCAAGCTGTTACTGTACAACGGACAAGTGTCCAACATGCTTCGGAGACACTGAGCCCATCAGAACCATATCACTTGTCGATGTTCCAGGACACAAGACCCTAATGGGTACAGTACTTTCAGGTGCTGCCCTTATGGACGGGTGTATACTCGTGATAAATGCTGATGAACCATGTCCACAGCCACAGACGGCTGAACATCTGAAGACGCTTGATATAGTAGGTATAGAAAATATAATAATAGTTCAGAATAAGATAGACAAGGTTTCGGAAGAGAGAGCAAGGGAAAGTTATGATGAGATAAAGAGTTTTGTAAAGGGAACAGTCGCGGAGGATGCTCCCATAATACCTATTTCTGCACTCCAAAGAATCAATGTAGACGCTGTTTTGCAGGCGATAGAAGAGGAGATAAAGGCAAAGGATATGGATCCTGATGCAACCCCAAGGATGATGGTTGCCAGATCCTTCGATACCAATAGGCCTGGATCTCCGATAAAAAATATGAAGGGTGGTGTCATAGGAGGCAGCCTTTTACAGGGCGAGCTCGAGGTTGGTGACGAGATAGAAGTAAGGCCCGGTGTAGAAAGGGATGGAAAACGAAGTCCCATAAGGACCGAAGTTACAGGTCTTGAAAAGGTAGGCCAGAGCCTGGAAAAGGCAGGTCCTGGAGGACTGCTTGGAGTTCAGACCAGGTTGGATCCTTCACTTACAAAGAGCGATAATCTTGCAGGATGTGTAGTTGGTTACCCCGGTGAACTACCTGATATGCTGGACAAGATAGTTGTCGAAGTACATACCTTTGATGAGGTCGCTGGTGTCGTTGATTCGAGGAAGGTGGACAGAATCAAGACGAATGAACCGCTTATGCTTACTGTGGGTACTGCAAAGACTGCCGGAATTGTTACATCTGCTAGGATCAAGGACGGAGAAGAGGAGGCTGAGATAAGTCTTAAGCTTCCTATATGTTCGGACAAAGGAGAGCGTGTTGCTATTTCAAGACAGATAGAGAACAAGTGGCGACTCATTGGTTACGGGATAATAAAGTAATACTCAACCAACCGGGACTAGGAAAGTATGTCCTTTTCTTCCAGTTGACTGATTATACCGTCGACCATTTTATCTATCGGTGCGTCTGCCTTTCTGCACCTGTTTATTACGAACGGAATCTTACCCTCGAAGTACTCTATGACAGGTTCAGACATATTTTCATATGTCTTTATTCGGTCCCTTATTACACTGGGCTTGTCATCGTCTCTGTGGTAAAGTTCTCCTCCGCACTTATCACACACACCTTCCTTCTTGGGTTTATTGAATAATCTATGGAAAACCTCTCCACATTCTTTACATACCCTCCTTGCGGAGAGCCGTTCGATTGTTATTTCGTCTGTTACGTCAAGAACAATGATTGCATCTACATCCATGAAGCCGTCGAGGAACTTTGCCTGTTCAACGGTCCTGGGGTAGCCGTCGAGTATGAAGTCATCTGTACCTTCAAGCCTTTCTTTTACTACCTTGTTCACAAGTTCATCGGGCACCAGTTCCCCACTGTCAAGGTACTCCTTTACCTTCTTCCCAAGGTCCGTGTTCCCTTTCACAGCCGAACGAAAAATGTCGCCCGTTGATATATGTTTTACATCGATCCTGTCTTCTATTCTTGAGGAGTATGTTCCTTTGCCGGATCCAGGCGGGCCAAAAATAAGAAGTTTCATGCCTTTTTCACCCACTTTGCCTTTCTGGGATCCCTTCCGAGTTTGAGATGGTTTTTTTCACACTTCGATGAACAGTAGAAGAAGCTATTTCCTGTTTTCTTTACAAGAATCTTACCTCTGCCCCTTTCGATTTTCTTTCCACAAAAGCTACATTCCATGGTATCACTTCTGTATTTTACCTCCGGACTCCATCTCCGTCTCCCTGAGCATTACAGTATCGCCTTTTTTTATTGGTCCCACAGCATTTCTTACAAGAATCTTGCCTTTGTCATTTCCCTCCAGTACTTTACACCTAACTCTAGTTACATCTCCTACACCACTTCTACCAAGTATCTGAACTACCTTACCTGGAACAGCTTCTCCTGCCATAGCGCATCATTTTATTCTGTAGTTTTTAAAGTTTTTACTTCGTCGACTATCTCTTCTATCAGATCTTCCCCATCTCCTGCTTCGGTTATGGCCACGGATGCTGTTTGAACAGTTATACCGCAGGCCCTTCCGAGTTCATCTTTCTCTCCTACAAATGTGTATGGAATTGACTTTTCCTCACAGATAGAAGGAAGGTGCATGACTATTTCCGGTGGCTCCACATCCTCTGCTATTACTATGAGATCTGCATTACCTCTTTCCACGGCCTTTGTAACCTCGTTTGTTCCTATACCAAGCTTACCAGTTGCTCTTGCAGTCTCTATAGCTTCAAGTGTCAGGTCCTCCAGATCTTCTGAAACTTTGAACTTTACATAATCTACCATCCAATCACCTCTCGGTTTTTGTTTCATCAGTGATTTTCATCTTTTTTCGAAACCGGTTTGGTTTCGTACTTTTGAGATCACATTCTCAAAATGAACTAACATTCCTATGCCCCGTAAATATTTAAAAGTTTATAGAGAACATCGCAGTTTTGATCTATTTGTGTGCAAACCAAAGTTCAGTTTTGTCTTTGGATTTTTTATCCATCCGCACGAAACCGAACCGTTCGAACTGCAGAACACTGTCTACGTCCTCCTGGAGTACATTTTTTTCGGCCAGGCCGTTTATTTTTTTTGCATCCGGCATCGTTATCTCTGTCCTGACTTTCTCTTCATCAGAATCAGGAACCCAGTGTACCTTTGACATGCTCTGGACTATTTCATCCCCGGCAGGTTTACAAACAGTTCCTTCGGTGGGGATCTCTATGTTGTAAAGTCCCTTTAGCCTAATTACTTCTCCGCGGCTGGCCTCCAGGTCATCTTTCTCTATCAAAAATTTATCATAGACTTCAACAGTCCTTGTACCTTCCTTTTCTGGGTGAACCGGGAGCTCTATATTTCCAGTCTTGTTAGGACTTTCTACCTTTATCTGTACTGGGTCTTTGATAAAGAAGTACCGGTTTGCCTTTGGATCGACTACCTTCCTGTTGATGCTTGTAAACTCTTCCATCGATACCTCAGCGTTTGAGCCCTTTATAGAGTATTTTCTTATAAGCTTTTCTACCGACTCCGGTTGGAATCCCCTTCTTCTGAGGGCCCTTATGGTACCGAGCCTGGGATCATCCCATCCTTCGTACTTCCCCGACCTTATGCCATTTCTTATCGTACTCGTAGAAAGCACGGCTCCTTTGAGTGATAAAAAACCATGGTGTACAGCTTCTGGATAGTCCCACCCGAAGATCTCATAGAGGTCCTTTTGGTTTTCTGTGTTTGTCGAATGCTCCTTCGCCCTGAAGATGTGGGTTACGTTTAGCTCATGGTCGTCTATAGCCGAAGCAAAGTTGTAGAGAGGCCATACATTGTATTCCTTTGAAACGTAGGGATGATCATGGTCCATGAGTATTCTCAGAGCAGGCCAGTCTCTCCTCGCGGGGTTCTTATGTTTTATGTCGGTCTTTATTCTTACTACAGCCTCCCCTTGTTTATACTTCCCGTTCTGCATCCCATGCCATCTTTTTATATGTTCCTCCGCCTCCTCGTTTCTACAAGGACACGGTTCGCACCTGTCTCTCATCTCCTTCCATTTCTTTGACTTGCATGTACACACGTATGCATTACCATTTTCTATCAGCTCGTATGCAAACTCATAGTATACGTCCAGCCTGTCCGATGATTTGATTACGATGTCCGGTTTGCAGCCAAGCCATTCCAGGTCCTCCTTTATCCATCTGTAGAACCTTTTCTTCGGCGATTTTTCCGGGCTCGATGGGTTCGTGTCGTCGTATCTCAGGATAAACCGTCCGTTGTTTCTATCGGCATAGAGGTATGACAGTATGTATGCCCTGCTATTTCCGAGGTGGAACGGTCCATTGGGATTTGGTGCGGCCCTTGTTATTACACCACCCTCTTCTTCTGCAGGTATCTCCGGAAGGCTACCGTCTTCCTCTTCCGTTTCGAAGGTTATTCCAAGCTCCGTGGCATTCTGCTCCAGCTCATCTAAAGTAAGTTCATTTACCTCGGATACAATGTTCTTTATATCCTTCATGATTTCCTTGGGCTTGATATCGCTGTTCTCGGACATCACGCCGCCTAGAACTGCGTTTGTGTTTGCCTCTCCGTCGTGCTGTAGCGCGTTTCTAACTGCATGTTTCCAAATGGATTTTCTTTTATTATTGTCCATACTATCACTCGAATGTTATCCCACAGTACCCAACTATGGAGTCTTCGTTCTTTGAGATTTCATATGATGTGGAGTAGTCAAGTAACTTACCTCCTGAGACCTTGTCCTCGATGGAGTATAGAAGTGCGGCTATCGGACCAGTTCCGCATATGGTTGCCTCGTAATCCTTTACAGTGTCCAAAAAGGTTTCCGGTGAGAGTTTCTCAACTGCCGAAGCGGCCTTCATATCGATCTTTTTTATGTAGTTCAGTTTCTTACCTATACCACCGGACACGGGCATATATCCATAGGATCTTCCAAAATGTGTAAAGTCTGACGATGAAATCACTACAAACTTTGATCCGGTCTCCTCACGGGCCTCTTTGATTGCTTTCCCTATATCTCTACACTTTTCAATTTTATTATCGCCCATCGATATTGGAACGAATGTGAAGTTGTCGTACTTGTTTTGTAGCCACGGTAGCTGAACCTCTATCGAGTGCTCCTCGTTGTGTGCTTTGTAGTCATCCTCCAGGTATTTGGAGTTTTCCAGTATTTTTCCACCAAGCTCTGAGTTTATCCTTGCGCTTCCAAGTGGAGTTTTCCAGAGTCCAGAGGTCATTATCGCTTCCTGTGTATCCGATCCTCTGTGGTTTGGTCCTATTATAACAAAGGTATCCACATCATCAGGTAAAGATTTGTATACATGGGCCTGTGTTTTGCCACAGTACATGTATCCTGCATGGGGCGATACTGCTCCAGATATATTCCTGGGTTCAACATCTGCTTGCCTCAAGAACTTTTCGAGCATGGACTGTATCTCTCCTGAACTTCTTGGATAAAACTGCCCAGCTGCAGCTGCGTTGCGTATTATGATATACAACACCCAAGAACAACTTAGTTTTTGGAATTAATAAATATGGTCTCCTACTCCAGTTCCTCGCCTGCGAAATCCGACATACTGAACCCAAAGTCCTCATCCTTTTCTATCTCTCCCTTCTTTTTTAGAATTTCCCTTGTTAGGAGGTACAATATTGCACCAAGGCTTTTTCTTCCCTTGTTGTTCCCAGGTATTACAAGGTCCACGTAGTCTAAATCGGTGTAGCTGTCACATATTGCTACGATGGGTATCCTTTTCTTTATTGCTTCAAACTTGGCCTGTTCGTCTATAAGGGGATCTACAACGACAAGTACATCCGGTTCAAAGTATCTCTCAAAGGAAGGATTTGTAAGGGTTCCTGGCATAAACCTTCCACTTATGACTGTAAAGTCGGTTGCCTCATCCAGTACATCAAGTACAGGTACAGCATTCTCCTTCCTTCCTACAAATAAGATGTCATCGAAGTTGCTGAGAAAAGAGGATGCCACGTCGATTCTTCTGTCGACCTTCTCTATATCTATCATAGAAAGTCCGTCGGGCCTGGTCTTGAAGATGAACTGATCCATATCCTTTGACTTCTTTCTCATTCCTAGATGTACTCCCGACTTGACGTACTTCTCCCTCTCAATAAGTTCTGTCATGTTATCCCTTGGGGTTATTCTTAGGGTAGATTTAAATATATTACTTCTACCTACTACCCTGTTTTGGATTCTTCTCTGTGTCTTACAGTCAGAGGAACCACTCCCTTTTCAAACTCCTTTCTCGCAGTTTCTATGGGTTCTATACTTCCCTTGACATCTACCAGGGGAGGTGCTCCCATGTCTAGCTGTAACGATCTAGCAGATATTATCCTTGCCTTTTCAAACCGTGTCATTTCATCTGTTTCAAGAAATTTCATAAAATCACCATTATCCTATGTATCTAAGATTTTCGTCTTCTCCGTCTCCGCTTTCAATGTTTCTCATAGCCTTTTTCTGGACGTTTTCGAGTTTACCGAGGAAGTCCTCCATCTCATCGACCTTCTTTTCTATGTCATCCAGTGGAACATCTATATTAAGAATATCGGAGAGAACCCTCACAACGCCCTCTGCAGACTTCGGGTCCGTGAGTATCGGGAACCCTGCAGTCTCGCCCATGAGACATAGACCTTCTATTCCTCGTCTTTTTGCTAGTCCAAGTAGGAGACCCGTTCCACCAACTATCATTCCTATGTTTGAATCCGTGTCCTCGAAGTTTATGCCGAAATCCTTGTACTTTTCTATGTTTTCTCTGTTGGTAACTGCTCCGAGTACCTCTAGCTTATCTTCCATTTCATCTCTTATATCGCCTGTGCTGTAACCGCCCAGTGTTATAATTTTTTTAACATTGAACCTTTCTGCAAGGTCTATTACCTTTTCAGACACATCAAAGTGCCCTCGGCTTCCTTCTTTACCTGCCTGGGTATCACCTATCAAGAATATTACATCATCTCCTCCGTCGTTTTTCCAGTGGTAGAACTCGAACTTGAGTAGCTCAACTTCGTCATCGTGTATAAGAACGACAGGCATGAAATGTGGTGAGTATATCTCGGCAAACTTTTTTGCATCAAGGTGGTTTATCATATATTCGGCTGCTATTCTGCCTACGTTGCCTATTCCAGGTAGACCCTCTATGAGAACAGGGTTGTCCATCTCAGGTTCGTCAAGTATCTTTATCTCGGTTTCCATATTATCCCTATTAAAACTTTATTCCCTCCTTTTAAGCTTTTCCTTTCTTCTGTGTTTTCCATGTCTGTCTTCTGGTGAGAACGGACCGGGTCTTGGATTTACAGCCTTGTCCGAACACCCCGGGCATGTGGTTCTTAACGTGTATTTCCCACACCCTTTACATCTATTTATGTCCATTCCACATCCTTTAGGACCCAAAGAATTTAAATCTTATATATTCCTAATTTCACAGTCCTGGACATATCTCTCTGCAATTTCCTTGAACCTTTCAAGTTTTTCTTTTGGAAGGGGTTTTATATCTTCGAACTCCTTGTCAAGTGTATTCTTTGGACGGAACTGTTGCAAGTAAAATTTCTTGGCCCAGTCTATCCTCTTTGAAATCTTTTCGACTGCCTCCTCGTCTATTATTCCAGGAACGGCCGTTGTTCTGAACTCATACGATTCTAAACCCATTACAAAATCGATGCTCTTCTCTATTTTATCAGTGTTTACCTTGAGCCCACATGCACGGTCGTACTCTGATAGGGGTGCCTTTATGTCCATCGCAACATAGTCGACGAGACCGTCTCTGACGGTTTTCTCGAGGGTTTCAGGAACGCTTCCATTTGTGTCAAGCTTTACAAGGTAGCCCATGTCCTTGATCCTTTCAAGAAAGTCAATCAGCCCCGTCTGTATCATAGCCTCGCCGCCTGTAACTACAACTCCATCCAGCTGTCCCTGTCTCTTTTCGAGAAAGTCCATAACTTCTTCTTCGTCTATTTCTTCAACGTTTCCGTTTACTAGTTGCCTGTTTTGGCAAAAGGGGCACCTGAAGTTACATCCAACTGTAAAGACTACACATGATATCTTTCCAGGGTAGTCCGTGACGGTAAACTTCTCCAGGCCACCTATCTTCATCTGGAAACCTCGGGCTTAGGTGCTATCTTCCTGGAGTAGTCTGACCTGTGTTCGAACTCCTCCTGTTTGCCCGGGTTCCACTGTTCTGTGGGTCTGAGATATCCTACTACCCTTGAGTATATCTCACACTTTGTTCTTTTTCCACCTTCCTTGCACTCTGGACATATCTCCTTTTCTCCCTCTAGATATCCGTGTGTCGGACATACCGAGAAGCTCGGCGTCAGGGTGTAGTACGGAAGTGTGTAGTTCTCGGCGATTTTCTTGACGAGTTTTTTTGTTGACTCTATCGAAGGCATTTTTTCACCTAGCCATGCATGGAATACTGTGCCACCTGTATACTTTGTCTGAAGGGGTTCCTGTATCTCAAGAGCCTCGAAGAGATCTTCTGTGTGTCCAAACGGAAGTCTTGTCGAGTTTGTGTACACAGGCTCAGCGTCTCCGAGCTGGGATGTGTTGTAGATTTTGAGATCGGGGAAGTTCTTCTTGTCATTTCTTGCTAGCCTGTAGCTTGAACCTTCGGCGGGGGTTGCTTCGAGATTGAATATGTTTCCAGTTTCCTCTTGGAAGTCTGCTATCTTGTCCCTCATGAACACAAGTGTTTTCTCGGCGAAGTCCAGTCCTTCTTCCTCTCCCATACTTATGTCCTTTAGATTCAGAACCGCCTCGTTCATTCCTATGAGTCCTATTGTTGAGAAATGGTTGTCCCAGTGGCTTCCCTGTGCCTTTTTTATGTTTCTGAGATAGAACTTTGAGTAGGGATATAGTCCCCTTTCGGTAAACTTTTCTAGCACCTTCCTTTTGATGATAAGGCTTTCCTTTGCAAGCTCCATATTTTCTTCAAGTCTTTGGAAGAACTCATCCTCGTCTTCTGAAAGGTATGCTATCCTTGGAAGGTTCATTGTTACAACACCTATAGAACCTGTCAATGGATCGGATCCGAATAAACCACCGCCTCTTTTCCTCAACTGACGGTTGTCCAGTCGAAGTCTGCAGCACATGGATCTTGCGTCTTCTGGATCCATATCCGAGTTCATGAAGTTTGAGAAGTATGGAATTCCGTACTTCGCAGTCATTTTCCACACAGGATCAAGAACATCGTTTTCCCAGTTGAAATCTTTGGTTATGTTGTATGTGGGTATTGGAAACGTAAAGGGCCTCCCCTTTGCATCTCCTTCCATCATTACTTCTGCAAATGCCCTGTTCACCATATCCATTTCATCCTGAAAGTCCCCGTAGGTTTTGTCCTTTGTTTCTCCGCCTACTATGACTGGCTCGTCCTTCATCATGTTCGGGACCTCGAGGTCCATGGTAAGGTTTGTGAATGGCGTCTGGAACCCTACCCTCGTTGGAACGTTCATGTTGTAAAGGAACTTCTGCATAGACTGTTTTACCTCCTTATAGTCCAAATCGTCGTAATACACGAAAGGTGCTAGGTATGTATCGAAGTGTGATATAGCCTGTGCACCTGCTGCCTCACCCTGTAGGGTATACAGAAAGTTAACAAGCTGGAGAAGTGCTACATCGAAATGGTTTGCGGGCTTCGACTCTATTTTACCTCGGACACCCTTGAATCCCTCAGTAAGGAGATCCTTCATGTCCCATCCTACACAGTATGGGCCCAGCGTCCCTAGATCATGTATGTGAAAGAAACCTTCATTGTGCTTCTTTCTGATCTCTGGTGGATATATTTTCTGAAGCCAGTACTTTCTTATTATCTTATCTGTTACATGGACGTTTAATCCCTGTAAAGAGTAACTCATGTTAGAGTTTTCCTTTACCCTCCAGTCGTTTTCCTTTACGTAGTTCTCAACAAGCGAAACATTGCTCATGAGCTCATGGAACTTTCTCAGTTCCTCGTGCTGACTTCTGTAAAGTATGTATGCCTTACCGGTCTTATAATGTCCATTTTCAACAAGCGTTTTCTCTACCCTGTCCTGTACCTGCTCAACAGTAGGTATTTCGTTTTCATCAAGATCCTTTTCGAGGGCCGCTATGACCTGATCCGACAGTTTTTTTGATAGGTCCTTGTTAGTTCCACCTACCGCTTGGGCAGCCTCCCATATTGCTTCTGTTATTTTTTCTTCTTGGAATTTTTCTATCCTACCGTCACGTTTTTTAATTGCTTCAAAAGACATTGTGATCACCTTTTAATCGTTTTTATTTCTTTTTCTAGAGTTTCAAGATCGAATGATTTGTAAACCGATGCAAAGCGTATGTAGGCTACCTTATCTACCTCTCTTAACTCATCCATGATGAGGTTGCCTATCTCTGAAGAGTCGACTTCGTTGACACCCCTCCTCCTTATCTTTGTAACCACCTTTCTTATAAGTTCCTCGAGTTCCTCGTTTGAGACCGGTCTCTTTTCACAGGCCTTTACTATTCCCCTCTTGAGCTTGTCCTGGTCGAACTCCTCCCTCGCCCCGTCTTTCTTTACAACCCTGACAGAAAGCTCGGGCCGCTCGTATGTTGTGAAGCGGTGCTCGCATTCCTTACACTCTCTCCTTCTTCTTATTGCAGTCGAGTTCGAAATCTCCCTTGATTCCAGAACCTTTGTTGCAGAAGAGCAGGTTGGGCATTCCATTTTATCAGTTCAAAATCTTTTACTATCAACATGTAACTACTATATGTTGTGTTTGTTTTTTGTTCTACCCCTACATATGGAGGTATCAGTCTAAAAATGGATGGGCTATTATTTAAACTTTTTTGTGGCGTAAAACATATTTACAGAAATAGGTTTTCTCAAAAATACTTTATCATCTGGCTGTATCTTCACGGAGCTTAAACTCGTGTCCTTCCAGCTTCTTTCTCAAACTGTCCAATGATTTCTGTATAGACTTCTGTCCTCTTTTGAGATTCCTAGCCTTCTTTACAATCTCATATTTCGGGGCAGAGATATATTTGAACTCAACGCCGTGCTCTTTGCTTATTTCTGAAAGAACGTCTCTTATTATATCAGCTCCCTGGCTCTCCCATACATTAAGATAGAAATATTCTGATAACTTTTCCTCCTTTATCTTTATACTTTCCTCGCCAACTTCGGATATGTCTTCTATCCAGTCATCGGACAGTCCTCTTTTCCCGAGCTCAGCGCTACCCTTTCTCACGGCTATTTCAAAGGGTTCAAGCATATCTCTGAACTTGTCCTGGATATCAAACCCTATATTTTCATATATTTCATCGAGGTTCATGTCCTTTCTTTCTGCAAGCTTTTTGAGAAACTCTTCGCCCCTTTCGTCTCTTTTCCAGGTCTGCATCCTCCTATTTTTATCCCGGTCGTCTACCTTTTTCAGTGATAGATCTATCTGATCCTTCTCCTTCCTTACTTCCTTGACCTTACATACTATTTTTTTGTCAATGGAAACCCAGTCCCTTATATCACGTACCCACTTCTTAGCTATCTCAGATATGTGGATCATACCTTCTTTGTTGTACTCATCGAGAACTACAAATACAGAATTAGGATTTATTTCCTTTACAGTACCCACAATCAGCTCCCCCTCTTCGGGGAACTCGTCCCTCCTCCTCACCATCTATATCACCTATGGACCTCTTTTATCTTTGAGTTGATTTTTCCAAGGCCTCCTGTTGGTTCACATAACATTGAACCACACTCGGTACACTTTACCTCCTTGGATGGTTTGTTGAAGGCAATCTGTGTGTTCCCACAGTCCGAGCAGGATATTTCTAGAAATTTCGAGTCTGTTTCCTTGATCTTCATCCAATCACCTCTCTATCTCAAGTCTCTTTACACGGAAACCTCTTCCAACGGTCTGCTCCTTTCCACATTCCTTGCATTTGTATCTGAGGTCTACCCTTCTTGTGGGTTTTTCACCACTTACCTGCTTGGATGATTTACCGCTGTTTCCGTATCCTTTTTCTCTTCTCCTTGCCTTTCTCTCTCCTTTCGAATGTGCGGATGGATTAAGCCTTGGGCCCTGGCTCTCTCTTCTTACCTTGTGTTCTGTGTGCTTGTCGCAGTTGGGGCAGTATCTCCTTTGTTTTTCTGGTATTTTCATGTTATACACCTACTTGGCTTCGAAAAGTTTGCTTTTCAGACTTTTAAATCTATCGATGGGTCCGTGGTAGTTCACAACGGACTCCGGTTACCTTTAGGTACAGTCAGTTAGATCTTCGATAACTTTGCTATGTCCTTATCTATAAGCAGATCGGAGACATCCTCTGGTAACGTTGCTATATCTCCCTTCTTCAGAGGACCGTACTCGTTTCCGTCTGTTCCGACAAATCTATCTACTTCTTCTGTTATTCTCAACAGCCTGTAGCCGTCCTTTGTCTCCACCTCCAAACGTTTTGGTTCCTCATTACCTATCTGTCTGCTTGTAACCTCTCCCTTGTCCTCTTCCGGTTCATCTGCTTCCTTCTCCACCGTTTCTTCCGCCTCCTCCTTCTCAACTGTTTCTTCTGTTTCCTCCTCCGCCGTTTCCTCCGCCTCCTCTTTGCACACCTCCTCGGGCTGCTTACCCTTCAGGACCCGCTCAAGAAGGTTTTCCTCCAGTTTTTTAAGGTTGTCCACTATGGATTCAAAAAACTCCCTTTCCTCTGGGAGGAGATTTTCCGATACCTTGCTGCTCCTGACAGAGTGCAGAGCCAGTATTAAGATCTTCTTCCTTCTCCTTTCAAATATATCGCTGACTATGCTCTTGACGTTTTCGAGTTCACGTAGAAGTGCAGACTCTCTTCTTTCATCGAACTGTTCCTGTTTTTCGTTTATCCAGTCTACACATTTCTTGAAGAAGTCCTTGGGCAGTTCCTGAAGCTTCTCGTTCTTCTTCTCCTTCCTCTGAAACTTGCGGAACGTTTCAAATGTTATGGCGCTGGTTTCTTCTTCATCTGACATATTTTACAATTTACAAACCAAAGTTAAATAGCTTTATTTCTTTTTGAAAGGGTAGACCATTGGATTTTTAATACTTATTTCCTCGCCGCCCTGTTTGCACTTTTTATCTGGTTTGCAGACCCCGAACGATTTATAGTAAAGCCCGTTGTCACATGAAGGAGCTGCAAGATCCCTGTTCTGTCTTTTGAACCACTTTAACTGTGTGTTTACGTAGTTGTCTGAAAGCGGAGGATCGTTTTTGCTGTTCCATTCATCAAGTCTCTCCTCGACCTTTTCCCAGTCCCATCCCATCTTCCTTAGGAATGTTATCAGTATGAATACACTCCTTTTTCTTCCGTCGGAGATCCCACCCAGTATTTTTCTTATGCACGGAGGAAACCTCTTTTCTGGTACAGGATCAGTTGGTTTTATTTCTGTCACCTTCTCATCATCCTTCTCTTCCTCCCTGCTCCTCCTCTTACTCATCCAGTTCACTGCGTCCACGACGAGGTTCTTTGCACATCCCGCCTCCACGTCACCGATGAACCTTCTTCCTGTTTCAACTTTACCCGGTTCTGCATCCTCCTTTTTGAAATCATCCAGCTCGTCCTTTGTCAGTGGGCAGGACACAAGCCAGGTTTTATCGTGGAGTGAGTATGGCATTCTGAACAGATGTCTTTTGCCCCAGTCTTTTTCCACCTCTACAAACGCAAAGGGCGTTATTCTTTCCACGTGTTCATCCAGATCCTCTGAAAGTTCATGGAAAGATCCTTTGAGCTCTATGAGATCCTGTAAAAGGTCTGGCTTTATCTTTTCTCTGATAAAGGATGCAATAGCCTGTGGCACTTCCGGGAACTGGTTGCTCGTCCTTTCGAAGTCTATGCTCTTAGGAAAGGAACTCCATGGGACTCCTATGTGAAATCCCCTGCGCCCGGAAAACTTTATACCGTATCCTTCTATTCCATACTCCTCGAGAACATCAACTATCCTCTTTGCAGCTAGCTTTGCTGCCTTCAGTCCCATGGCGGAGTCTATGTCCAGTATAAGATCCCATCCCTTTCTGAGGCGGTTCAGCTCCTCCTCCCTCATCTTTGTGTCCAGCTTCATGGGATTTTTCCATCTTTCCACAGAGGCATGGAAAGCAACAGATCCCTTCTTGACCATGGTTATGAGATCGTTTCTGTACTGTAGAACATTCGGCCTGGATGTGTAGCTTCCGTTGTAGAGTGTTCCGCCTACTTCACGATCTCTGGATATGCGGAGAATGGACTCCTGTACTTCTTCCCGGCTGTAGTAGTCTATAATCTCCTTTCTGTTCATTCCTCACACCCACAGTATATACCCCCGTTTTAATCTTCTACACGGGGCGCAAGAACGAAGGATATCTTTATTACATCCGGCTCCTCGAAGGTAAGTTCCATTGGGTAGTCGTTGCCGAACTTCAGTGTCGATACGTCGGATATCTTAGATGCCTTTAACATTTTGTTAAGATATTCTATCGGATATCTACTTTCAGTGTCTTCCTCTGCATCAATTTCTATGATATCCCCCGAATCCTTTCCAGTTACGGCCTCTACACTTCCAGAGTCGCTTTCTGCCGCCAGTGTTAGACTGTCTTCAGCGGACTTGAAGAGTATCGAATCGGCAACTATCTCTGCATCTGCTATGCCCTTTGTCAGAACGGAGCTCTTGAGCTCTATGTTCGTGCTGAACTCCAGCTGCTTTGTTTCAGGTACTTCGCTCCCTGATATAGAGAGAAGAGGTATCTCAAACTCTCTCTTGGTCCCGTCGCCTATTGATATTTTAAGTCTAGATTCGTCTTCAGACAGTTCCAGTGTAAGGTTATCGTCTCCTTTTGCCCTTTTGAGTATATCGAGAAGCCCCTCAAGGTTTACACCCATCTCCGTTTCGCCGTCAGATTCAAACTCTTCAAAGGCACCTTTCTTAAGTTCGAAGTCCACGACCACAACGGTTGCTCTGTCGGCGGCCCTCATGTAAATAGAGTCTTCTGTTATGTTGAAAACGCCTTCGTGTATAAGTTTTGAGATCGTGTCTACAGAGTTTTTCAGCAACGATGGATCTGATAGCTTTGCCTTGAACATGTTTATCTTCCTTTGTATATTTCATCTGGGATTTATATAAGTATTTTGTATGGTTTTAGTCCAGGTATAACCTGATGGGCACATCTGTCTCTTTCCTTATACTCTCGACATTACTTTGAAGTTTCCTGTTGTGATCTTTTTTATTTTTAACCGTTCTTCTGTAGACCTCTGTTAGTTCCGGGTATCCTTTCTCCACCGTTTCAACTATCTTACGGTCCCTCCTCGTGTTTAGATTTTCGACCTGGATCTCGTATACGTTTTCTTCTACAGCTCTGACTATTTTTTTGAGATCGGTTATGCCCTCGAGCCATGGTCCTACATGTACGTATGTTGGAATGCCTTCTTTCCTGAGCTTTTCGAGCGCCTCGATTCTACTTCCGATGTCAGATGTTCCGGGTTCCCATAGTTTCCTGTCCTTCTCATCAAGGAAGTTTACGGTGAAGCCTACAGACAGACGTCCGTGGTCGAACCTTTTGAGTATATCCAGGTCACGTAGAACAAGGTCGTTCTTGGTCAGTATGCTGACATGGAAACCCTCCTTTTCAAGTGTTCTGAGTACTTTCCTTGTAATTTCAAACCTTTTTTCCAGTGGTTGGTATGCATCGGTTACCGAGGAAAGCAGAACCGAACCCACCTTTTTATTTTGAACCTCCTTTCTCAGTACCTTCGGTGCATTCGTCTTTACGTCAACAAACCTACCCCATTCCTCCCCGTGTCCTGTAAATCTTTTCATGAATACAGCGTAACAGTAGGTGCAACCATGTGCACAGCCCACGTAAGGATTTACGGAGTAGTCCAGTCCATACAGCTCTGTGTCCGAGAGAACTGAACTGCACGTGACTTCGTTGACCTTCATACATAAGACTTTTTCTTTGAGTTAAAATTCTTTTGTTGGACCGTCAACCATTTAAACCTAGAGAGAGCGGATTATCCTTGTGTGAAATATGTTGAGGAAGATTGTACTTGATGTTTTGAAGGCGCATGATCCAGACATAGCTGATTTCTCCGAGAAGCTGTCAAAGGTCGATGGTGTGGAGGGCGTAAACGTTTCCCTGTATGAGATAGACCGGGAAGTAGAGAATGTCAAGGTTACGGTAAAGGGAAGGCTTGACTTCAAGGTTATAGAGGAGGAAATTGAGAAAATGGGTGCATCTGTTCACTCTGTAGATGAGTCATCCGCCGGCGAAGAACTGGTAGAGGAAGCGGAAACAGCCTATGAAAGGGAAGGAAAGGGAAGCTGGTTCAAGTGATCCAATGTTGGAACGTCTTCTGAAACTGGGTGACATAGGAAGAAGATATTTTGTAGTTAACTCCTTCGACGGGGTCCTCACGGTTCTGGGTATAGTAATGGGTACCTTCATATCAAATATTTCTAATCCATACATACCGATTACGACGGGCATGGGAGCCCTAGTTGCCCTGGGAATAAGCGGATTTTCTTCTGCTTATCTTGCCGAGAGAGCTGAAAGGAGAAAGGATCTCAGTGAGCTAGAGAACAGGATGCTCAAGGACCTGAAGGGGACCTATCACGAGAAAAGAATAAGGAAGCTTTCGTTCAAGATATCAATGGTAAACGGAATAGCTCCCTTTGTAACTGGTCTTGTATGTGTATTTCCCTTCGTCCTTGTAGTTTTTGATATTATTTCCATGGACATAGCATACGGTGCCTCCATGGGAGTTTCTCTCGCAGTACTTTCATTTCTTGGATACTTCCTAGGCAGCGTCAGTAAAGGCAGGAGGCTGATTTCTGCCATAAAGATGCTTTTTGTTGGTATAGCAACAGCACTGATCCTTTACCTTTTGGGAGGTTTCTGAGTATATACACAAACTTTAAAGTTTTCTCATATGAAGTTTAGGTATGGCCATAGATGAGGAGATTGAGAAGACGAAGAAGAAGCTCAGGGAGACTCCGGTTAACAAGTCCACAGAAACGGACCGTGGGCGTCTCAAGGCAAAGATAGCACGGCTAAAGGAGAAGAAGGACAAAAAAGAGAAGGAGAGCCAGGCATCGGGACAGGGCTATGCAGTCAAACACAGGGGCGATGCAACCGTATCGCTTGTAGGTCCGCCTTCCGTAGGAAAGTCAACACTTCTGAATAGACTTACCAACGCCGAGTCTGATGTCGCAGGATATGAATTCACTACACTGGAAGTTGTTCCGGGTATGATGAAACACAAGGGAGCGAACATACAGATACTTGATGTGCCTGGTCTTGTGAGTGGTGCTTCGGAGGACATAGGTGGAGGGAAACAGGTCCTTTCCGTCATAAGGAATTCGGATCTGGTTGTTATTGTTGTGGACGAAGAAAAGATAGACATGGTTTCTCGGATGAAGAAAGAACTCTATGGTGCCGGAGTGAGGCTTGACAAGGAACCTCCCAACATGGACGTATTCAAGAAATCCGAGGGCGGGATAGAGATATCCACTACAAGAAATGTTGCTCTGGAAAAAGATACTATGGAGGAGGTACTCAGAGAAAATGGTTTTCTAAACTGCAAGGTAGTTGTTCGGGATGATATAACCCTTGATGAGTTTATAGACGGACTCATGGAAAACAGGGTATACATACCGAGTATAGTCTGTTTCAACAAGACCGATAAAGTCATTTCCTCCGAGCTCGAGGAGATTCGCAAAGGACGGAAAGACTGGATATTTGTCTCAGCAGAAGAAAGAGAAAACCTGGAAAAATTAAGGGAAATGATATGGCAGAAGCTCGGGTTAATGAGAGTATATATGAAAAAAAGAGGCAAGGAGCCAGATAGAGAAGAGCCTCTTATCGTCGAAAGTGGTTCGACAGTGCACGATGTCATGGACTCACTCAACAAGAGTTTCTCCAAGGAGCTCAGCTATGCCAAGATATGGGGAGAAAGTGCAAAGTTTCCTGGTCAGAAGGTAGGTGGTGAGCATACGTTGGTGGACAGGGATGTAGTAGAGCTGAGGTTTTAGGTGAATGATCTGAGATCTCTCTGACTTTTTCTATGGGAAAGTATATTCGATGCAGAAAGCCATTGGTCAAGTCCTATGTCCAGTGTCTGCTCCAGGTAACCCATTGTCTTCTTGTGGTCCTCGAACTCCATGGGTTTGTTTTTGAGAGCGTTTCTAACGGATTCTCTTACATTCCATACTCCTACCGGAAGTATGTACCCTGGCTTTGCCTCCCTCAGGACTATTACACCAGCCTGCTTTCTTTCCTGGTCCAGCTTTTCCAGGGCTGCAAGCCTCGCCGAGTAGTAGCAACCCCCTATCGATGCATACTCACTTCTGCCGTCGAACTCTTCATGGTCGCCGAATATAGCTATCGAGTCACGTGATGGATTCCAGGTTGTTTCGGGGTAGAATGCTTCTATGAGTTCATATCTCCACGACTCCGGTGTAAACACTATTACCCATTGGTTGTCGAGGTACTCTGCTTCATAGACCCTCCAGCTGTCTATCCTGGGATATGTTTTGACCTCCCTTCGTATATCCTTTCCAAGTATATCGTCGACTGCTGTTATGGACCAGCGTGTAGGTACCATCTTCCTCTTCGATTTTGTTCCTGTTCCGCCGATTGAGAATATTTCCTGTATCCGTGATACAGAAATGCCGCTATTGTACAGCTTTTTTACAGCCTTTGATGCCTTTAGGTCCGTGTCATAAAAAACTTCCTCCATTCTTCTATCGGATTCCATGCTTCCGCGCTGGAATGATCTGAGAGGAGCAGTCGGACCGTGTGGTTGTGACATACCGTCGATCCTTATTGTTTCACTTAGGTTTTTTTCAAACACTACCTCTGTTTCCGTGGGCTTCTTGGATAGTACAAGGTATCTTATCTCCTCTTCCTCGCCCCGTAGGTTTTCTATTTTGACATTTTTGTTTAATTTTTTCTTTCCGCGGGTGAGATTGCTCCTCATTGATATTATATCGTTCATGTCTGCCTTCCCGAACCACCTTTCTGGCTGTGAGTATATCGATGTGTCTCCTGTTTCCGGTGGGACAAGCGGACCTATATTCACCTTTGGATAGTTGTGGCGTCCTACAAATACAGAAGGCGGTGAGTTTCCAACTATTTCGTTGGTATCGAACCTGCCATCCCCACTCTTTTCTACATGTGAGTAGTATTTCTGTAGAACAGGACACCTTTTTTTACCACAGAGCTTTTTTACACCGCGGCACTTTAAACACATGTTCCTGGCTTTGGGATCAAGCCTCGGTGCTACTTCCTTTGAGAAGGTCTTGATCTCCTTTTTTACTTCTTTGACATCTATTTTCTTGATAGGAATTTTTCCAGGCATGGGTAGGACTATTCGTTCCAAAGCTTTTATCTTTTATTTTAGAAAGTCTAGTCTCTGAACCCTTCGATCTTTTGAAGGACCTCTTCGTAAAGTTCCGTGTCAAACCCACTGAAATCCTGGGCTACCTCTCCCTCGAGCGCTCCGTTACTCGGCCTTCCAATTATCCTAACGATGTTACCCTCTTCAAAACTGCTGAGATCCTTTGAGAGATCGAAGCTCGCCTCTATTTTACCAGTACCGTCGTCTACTACCAGCTTGCTTTCCGTGCTATCTACCAGGGTCCCTATTACAGATACCCTTATATCACCGTCATCGATGTCCTCTATCTTCTTGAATCCGGCGGGGGCCCTCCTTCTATCCTCATCCATTGGCATTTTTAATCATCTCCTCGTGTGTGTTTATACATTATAATATACTAATAAAAAGGTTTCAGTAGTGATTATTTACCTTGTAGTCAAAACAAAGGATTTATATAGATACAGGGCAAATAAGAAATATCCTAAAAAAGCATTTCTGTAAAAACATTGGAGGTGAAAGTTATGGCTTTGGAGTGTGATGCATGTGGCTGTGAGCTAGATGGAACAAACCTAGGATTTGTTAAAAATCCGCGTGATTCCGAAAGGGTAACCAAGTGCAAGGACTGTCACGAGGTTAACAGACCCAAAAAAGAGAGCAGCTACACCCTTCTGTAGATATTATACCTGGCCCGTAAGTATGTAAAATGGAAGTAGAAGTAGCGATTTTGGATGGATTGCTTCTCCAAATAGAAGCCATGTTATGAATATGAAAACTATTCCAACCAGAAATATCTTTACTAGCCACTTGATCAACCCGCCTTTATGCCCTAAATAATTAGGCATCGCGGTGGATACAACCAGTAATGCTTCAGCTAAATATTTCATCTATAATCTCCTCTTCCTTGGTTCTTTTCTTTTTTTCCTTCTTTTTCGGCTTCTTTTCTACTACTGTGTATCCTTTGAACCTGTTGCCCTTTATGGTAGTGTACTTTTCCCTTAGCTTGTTTTCCTTTACCATATTTTCAAGGTCTTCTCTGAGATCCTTTTCATAGACCTCCAGAGTAAACTTGTCCCTAAGTTCGTCCCTTATTCTTGAAAAGGTCGGAAGGCCTCGTATTCTCTTCACAGCTTCTTTTATTATATCATGGTCCATTTTACCTAGTCTCACTCCATGGGTTAGTGAACTACTGGTTTAATTATTTTGCAGGATTTATTTAAGTTACCAACGGATCTATTATCAGAGATCTTCTAATCTTCCTATAAAAGTTCCGTCGAGGAGATATACCCCCGAGTTGTCTATATCCATTATACCGTTTTCTATCGTTGGGCCCATGAGACATTTTTCTTCATTCTGATTTACCGGCATTCCTGATATAAGTTCGTTGAATGCTGGAACTATTACTATCTCCTCAAGCTCCGTTTTTTCGCCGAACCTCTCTTTGACTACATCTCTTTTCACGGGTCCCTTGATCCAACATGGGACCACGGAAGAAAAACCAAGTTTGTCCTTGAACTCGAATGCTGGGTGTGAATGGCCCCTTATGAGCACCTTTGATTTCGAAACTTTCTCTCCTGGCCAAGAATGGCCATGGTTAAAGTAGAATATATTCTCTGTGAAGCCGTGTGGTCCTGATACCTTTGCGCAGGTTTTTTTGAGTAGATCTTCTATGCGACCGTCGTGGTTTCCCTTTGCTATTCTGACATCCACCTTTTCACATATACTCTGGAAAAAGTCAGGTATTCCCTTCTTCTCTGATTTGGATATCTGCGGTACGTTGTGTTTTACATCACCAAGAAAGAAAATCCTTTCTGCGTCCACACTCTCTATGAGATTTAGTATTCTTTTTTTCTGGTCCTCGAACATAGAAGGGATCGATATACCTTTTTTGTATATCTCATACTCGAGTCCCAGGTGAAGATCTGAAATGACAAGTGTTTTCTTGTCGAGTTCATCAAGAACCAGTGCAGGTTTACCGTTTAGAAACTTCATCTTTCCAGCCTTTCTATTTCAACAAGCTTCCCGTCCTCCACCACTATCTTGTATCCCATGGTTTCGTGGGATGCAGCTGCGTTAACTACCTTTGTGTTTCCAATTGTCGACACTCCCTCTGCTTCATGTACATGGCCACATAACCAGGCCATAGGCTGTTCTTCGTCTATTATCTCCCTGAACTCAGGAACCCCTATTCTGGCTCCACTGTGTATCTCATCCCTGGCCCTTTCTGGTGGCTCATGCGAACAGATTATTACTTTCGAGGGATCATGTTCGCCAATCCTTTCCATTATGACCTCCTTCAGGTTCGGAAAGTGGTGTGATCCTATCATAACAAACCGTATTTCTCCGAAGTCGAAGCTATCTGCGTTTTTAAGATAGGGAAGTCTTTTGATTGCGTAGTCCCTGTTTCCTGGTATAAAAGACTTCTTTTCAACATCTATTCCTGTTACAAGTCTTGAAAAAAAGTTCTTAGACATGTAGTCGCCCAGCCCCACAAATACATCGTAGTCACCTTTCTCTACCTCCTCCAGTATCTCACGGAGAAGCTTCATGTTCGCGTGGGGATCTGCCAGGGCAAATATCTTCATCGAATACACCTTTCACAGGTTGTATGTAAATAGTTTTATATCTGTGGTCTTTTGCGTTCATTTATTTATTCTTTAATGAAGAGCTGCAATCATCTTCTCTCGTGAATCCATTTTATCAGTGGCTTTAACTTTTGGTCCAGTTTCTTGCCATCCTTTGTAAGCCTGTATCTGACCTCTGGTGGTCTGGAATCCTTTACCTCACGTTCCACAAGGCCCTCCCTTTTTAGATCCTTTAACCTACTTGAAAGAGACTTTGGACTTATGCCCTCCACCGATCCCTCCAGCTCATTGAATCTGTAACCCTCCTCTCTTTCACCTAGGTGGTTTATTATGCACATGGTCCATTTTTTTGATAGAATGCCGAGAACTCCGTCTGAAGAGCAGAGACATACTCTGTTTTCACAACAGCACCCCTTGTTTTTATTTTTCATACACTCCACTTTATTTTTTCTTACTACCTTTACATTTCTTAACTTCTGTTTTTAAATACTTTACTTTGTATAGTAGGTTTTGATGTGATAGTATGTGTGAAACAGACTGTAACTGTGGATGTTCGTGTGGTTGTGCCTGCACGCATCACAGTTGGAGAAGATTCAGGACCAGACAAGAAAAAACAAAAAACCTCCAGAGATACAGGGAAGAACTCGAGAAGGAAATGAAAGCAGTAGAAGAGAGGTTGACAGAGCTAAAATAACACGATCTCTTGGCACCAACGGACCTTTCACATAATTTCAATTGTTTTCGTAGGTTCGTTGGTTTGCTTATCTCTTTCGAGTCTGTAGAGACACCCACTTGCGGCATTTTCCATTATACCATTGTGTGTTATAAGAAAAACCTGTTCAACGAATTCTGTTATTTTATTTCCCAGTAGTTCTGAAAGATCCCTCACTGCCATTTTATCTAGGTTGTGTGTTGGTTCGTCGAGAACAAGCCATTTTAGATTAGGTGCCAGGACCAGCGAAAAGGCTATTCTTAAGGCAAGGCATGCAGAAGTTCTTTCTCCTCCGGATGCCATACCTTCTACAGGTCCCCACCCGTCCGTGTTTTTAAGTTGAAGTTCACAGTCGTCTTCACATACCATGAACCTTATGTCGGAAAAGTCTTCGTATGGGTAGAGTTCCTTCCAGATTTCAGAAAGGGTGTTGTTTATAGAATCAATAAACTTGTCCCTGAGCTGTCTTTGAGTCGACTTCAGTGCCTTCCTGAACTTAGCTAGATCCTGCTTCATGGCCTCTGATCTTTCTATTTCCTTTTTGTATCCTTCAAACCTTTTCTTTCTCTCGTTCAGCCTCTCGAGTTCATCTTCCTTGTTTTTCATGATCTGTCTCTTCCCTTCGATCCTTTCCTCAAGCTCTTTCTTCTTTCCCGATAGGCTGTTTAGTGTACCTCTTCTTTCCTCCAGCTCATCAGTTTTAAGTTTAGAGTCTAACCTCTTGATTTCCTCTTCTAACTTTCCGAGTTCCTCTTTTTTCTCCTGTAGAGTTTTCTTCTTCTTTTCAACTGTCTCAGAGTACTCCAGTCTTTTCCTTAGATCTCTTGATACGTCCTCTGCTTCCTCAATCTTATCCGAGATTCTTTCCAATCTTTCCTCCGTACTATCTATCTCCCTGTTTATCCCATCTCTTTCATCGGCAAGTCTGCCCATGGACCTTCTACGTTTTTCAACTATCTGTTTTCTGTGTTCTTTGTCCGTCTTTTTGTTGCATACAGGACATCTTCCTTCAACTTCCTTGATCTTCTGTATGCCTTTCTGTAGGTTTTTTATATCTGCCCTCTTCTCCCTTTCTGAATCCTTGAGTTTATCTAGATGCTTTTTGATATCTTCTCTGTCATTTTTAAGATCTATTATCCTCTCTTTGACTATTTCAAGTCCTTTGATGATATTTTTCCTTTGTATATTGATTTTTGAACTCAAATACTTTATATCATCTTTTATACTGGAAATAGCTCCTTCTAGCGTGTTTTTTTCGTTTTTAAGCTCTTTAATGCTTTTTATTTCGTTTTTAAGTTCTTTGATATCTTTTTCATTTTTTCTATATCTTTTTTTGGTCTCCTGTAACTCGGAACTTATTTCCGTTATCTCATCCTTGGTTTTTTCAAGGCTTTGTTTGAGTTCACCCAGCCGTTTGAAGTCCTCCTGTTTTTCTAACTCCTCGAGCATTTTTCTTCTGGACCTTGTTCTTTCCTCGAGCCTGTTTATCAGGGTCGTTGTGTTGCCTCTACATCTTTCAAACCTATTTATTCGGAGAAGTTCGTCTATCTTTTTCATCCTCTCTCCTTTCCTTATCTCAAGGAAGTTGTCTATGTTGTCCTGTTCCGAGTATACCGCACGCGAGAAAAGGTCAAAGTCCATCTTTAGATTTTTTTCTACTATTTCGGTTACCCGCCTTGATCCTGTGTCGAGATGTTCTCCGTTTTTGTATATATCTGCCTCAGTGGTTCCTTTACCTCTTTCTATCCTTCTTCTCACCCTGAACTGGTTTCCTTCCAGGGCAAAGGTCAGTTCGATCTCCGAAACCCCCTTTTTTTCAGGTCTGTCCATTATCATATCGTCCAACCTTACCTCCCTGCTTCTGTGTGAAGGAAAGGTTCCAAAGAGGGCAAATGAGATTGCGGACAGGACAGAACTCTTGCCGGTTCCCATAGCACCCACCAGGACATTCGTACCGCTTCTGAAATCTATATCGGTATCTAGATGACTCCTCCAGTTCTTGATTCTCAATCCCTTTATCATCTTCCACCAGAACTTCAGTCCATGAGGTACAGATCCTTTTTCTTATCCATATTCAGGAAAACATCGCTTGCTTCTACAAGTTCACCTGCTGTGGATTTGCCAAAGGACATTACCTCTACCTGAATTCCCTCGGACTTCAAATGGTCGACCAGTGATCTGAAATCTCCATCGCCCGTTACCAGAACGGCTACATCGATCTTCTCCGACATCTTTATTGCATCTATAGCGATGCCCATGTCCCAGTCTCCTTTCTTTGCTCCACCGTGGAACTCCTTGAGATCCTTCCTTTTTACCTGGAAGCCTATTTCACTTAGAGCATCGAAGAAGTTCTCCTCGTCCGGTGTCTCCGCCTTTATTACATACGATATGGCTCTGATTAACTTCCTTCCATCCTGTGCTATGTCTATAAGTGACGAGTAGTCGACCTTACTATCGTAAAGATTTTTTGCAGAGTAGTACATGTTCTGTATGTCCACAAAGACCGCAACTCTCTGATCCTTAAAAGAACTTTTTCTAATATTTTCACCTCTTGTAATTTTAAACTATATAACGACTTTTCACATACAAATCTCCCTGGAAGAATTTAAAACTTTAGTCTACCTTTTCCACCATTCGTTTCCGTTTTGTTCTGAACCCCTTGTACCGACTTCCTCACTGTTGTGTTCATTTCCAAGAGACTCTACTACAGAATCTAGGTTACCCTTCTCGAGATCTTCGAATATAAGCTCGGGTCTTATACTGGAGCCAGCCTCCTCCAGGTTTTTTCTAAATATCCTCATGCCCATTTCATCCACTGAAAGGTTTTTTTCGGGGGAGTTATTGGACGTAGTGCCTACAGCGTTCTGATCCCTGAGATCCGAAGATATATTCAGTATCGCTCCTTTTTCGTATGATTCTTTGATGCCGGAAATATCCAGTTCACTTGGCCGTAGACCCTCGGCAAGCTTTCCTGTTAGCTTTAAAGTTATCAGAGGACTCCTGTCTGCTTCCCTGTCAACGTGATCCTCTATTCTACTTTCAATCTCTCTCCTTGTTTCAGTCAGTCCCGAACCGTCGAAATCTATTCTTTCGTAGAAAAATCTTCTTGGTGGTTCCAGTTCGATGAACTCTATCTCATCGTTTGATGTTTCGGCTATGTAGAATCCCTTTGGATTTTCAAAATCGTTTCGTCTTAGCTGTGTTGGTATGAGACTTCCAGGTATTACGAATGGACTGCCGTTGACGTTATCTCTGTTTCTCCAGTGTATATGTCCAGAGACGTAGAGGTCAAATCCACCCGGAAGGTCCTCCAGACCCAGTTCTGGTGGACTGTTCGGGTTGTATATATACTCTCTGAGGTTTTGATGCAGGGCAAGTATGTTGTAGGCGTCTTCGAATGGTTCTGGGTTCCATTCCTCCATCGTCTCCTTGGAGTATTTTTCGGGCACTCCACCCATTCCATGTACTGCGATCCTTTCTCCGTTGATATTTATTTTAACCGAACTGCAGTGCAGATGTACAAGAAAACCTCCATCCTCGAGGGCTTCGATCGAGTTTTTCATGCCGCCTCCTCTTCTTTCGTGGGTTCCGTGTATTGCAACCACCGGTATTCCTTCCATGGTTTCTTCTGGTACATTTTCTCTTCCCTCTACATGAGCTACCTCACCACCATCACCGTTCTTCAACACAGAAAGAGCTTTCATGAAACGGGACCAGTGTTCTGGTCTTGGTAGACGGGAATCAAATATATCACCAGCAAGAACTATCATATCCACGTTTCTTTCAACCGCCTCCTTCAAGGCCCTGTCTGTAGCGATGAAAGGGTCTTCCTCCCTTTCGGTGCCCTTGCCGAAGCCCAGGTGCAAATCCGAAATTAAAGCTATTTTTGTCATATTCCAAGTGGAGATTGTTTGTCTGGACTTAAATTGGTTTAAATGAACCAAAACCATAATAAATACTTCCCCACAAGTTACTATGTCACGGGCCGGTGGTGTAGCCAGCCACCTTTTTGTTCGCATACTGTTCACGAAAAAGTGGGTGAAAAAAAGAGCAGGGTGGCCTACAGTGGACTAGCATTAGGGCTTTGGGAGCCTTAGACCCGAGTTCAAATCTCGGCCGGCCCACCAGTCTTCCTACTCTAAAGTTTATAACTTAACTTGAAATTAGTTTGAAGGGAAATATGTTCCCCAATTATCTAGAAGAGGTACTGTCCGATAAAAGAAACCGTATAGTGCTGCTTGTTCTGGTTGTTTTTGTATTCTTCGCGGCGATATCCGCATACACTACAGTTCTCGGATGGGATGAAGGATCGTATCTCATGAACGCCCAGTATTTCATAGGCGAAGGTGAAAACGTGGCGTTCGAATGGCCCTTCTTTACACCAGGCCTCGTCGCGGCTGCATGGCTTATAACAGGCGAGAGCGTTATTGTAGGAAGATTCATATCGATCTTATTCGGCGGGACGGCCCTTGTGGCATTTTATATGATATGTAAAGACAGGTTTGACAGCCCAATATATCCATTCGGTCTGCTTGCTTTAGCACCCCTGTTTGTATTCTGGTCCTCGCAGATAATGACAGAGGCCGCAGCGTTCCTTTTTCTGTTTCTCTCGCTCTACTTCCTAGAAAGAAAAAGGCCCCTGGTTGCAGGTGTTCTTATGGGCATTACGGCATCCATTAGGTATGTGTTTGTTATATTCGGCCTTGCCTTCCTCGTTAGTTACATTGTCCGAAAGGACAGAGAAACCTGGAAGTATGTTGTCGGTGCCCTGCTTGGTGCCATTCCTTTTTTCATCTACAGCCACGTCTGGCACGGTGGGGTCTTCAGTATAGTAATAGACTACATTTCATCCGATGCACCCTGGTCCGGGTTTCTGTCGCAGTTTGTCACCGACAACACAAAGAAGTTTTTCATACTGTATATCCCCTTGCTTCCTGCCGTCGTGCTCGGGTGGAAACGTTCGCCCGTGGTCGATAAGCTTTCTGTACTTATGTACTCTGTGTTCCTGGTGCTGTTTGTTGGAGTTTCTTATTACCGGTACTGGCTTCCTGTAATGCCATTTATGGTTATGATTGCGTACAGAGGACTTGATAAAAGAAAGTTTGTTGCACTGGGACTTGTTTTTGTAGCTATCTCCGGGTTTGTAGTATACGACTACGCCCAAGAGAGAACTCTTTGCCGTGATGAGCTCTACGAGGCACACGAGTTTCTCATGGGCCACGAGGGTGCGGTAGTCAGCACAGTGCACTGGACAATCACAGGATACAGGGTCGACAGAGAGGTGTATGCACCATGGCAGGACTATGAAAGCTTCAAGGAGTACAATGTTACACATATACTGACGGACGGGGGACTCGACTATCCAGTTGAAGCACACTATCCAAACTGTGGTTACAGGGTTTACAGGCTCCAAGAACTTTAGCATGTTCAGTACAATAGCCCCGGAGGACCGTGTTTTCTATCTTTTTATATATTGAAGCCGAAGATTAAATTCTATGAAACTTAAGGCTTTGCCTGTAGCAGTCTTAGCTGCAATCTTCTCAGTTCCTTTACTTGCGGGTATATGGGTTGATTACCTCTGGTTTGAATCTCTGGGATACCTTTCTGTTTTTACGACTGTGATATCTACGAGGATTTTGTTGTTTTTTGGTATCCTGGTCATTACAACATCCTTTATATGGATTAACCTAAAGATAGCCGGAAAGACGGTTGATCTAGAGGAGCTCCGGCTTGAGGCAAGACTAAAGGGTTTTGAGATATTTGGCGCCCTTTCCCTTGTTGTAGGACTGTTGGCGGCCTTTGTATTCTCAACCTTCTATATGACTGTTCTGAAGTTTTTGAATGGAGTTCCCTTCGGCATCGAAGAAGCAGTGTTTGGAAACGATATATCATTTTACTTTTTCAACCTTCCCTTCTGGAGTCTACTTTCCAGTTACTTTCTAGTTCTGTTTCTGTTGACAGCAGGGATACTGGGCGCATTCTACTATATGGCAGTATATAAGAAAAGAAGTGCTGACGGGGACTGGAATAGTATTTTAGGCGGGGCGAGGAAACACCTCTCCTGTCTAGCAGGACTTTTCTTTGTAGCCGTATCAGCTAGAGTTTTTATTTTACGCTACTCGGTACTTTACTCAGATATAGGAGCGGTCTTCGGAGCAGGATATGTCGACGTGAACATACTACTTCCCCTCATAACCTTGGTCTCCTTGATATCCCTTGCTGTTGGACTACTTTTCCTAGCTGACCTTAAGCTAAATGAGTTCAGATACCCGATTTACGGTCTGGTTATACTTGTAGCTGTGCTTGTTCTTGGTGGAGTGGCTTCCGCAGTAGTCCAGTCGTATTACGTAGAGCCGGCGGAGTTTACACTGGAAGAGGAGTACATAGAGAGAAACATAAACCATACCAGAGATGCCTTCGGCCTGGATGATATGCAGGAGATATACTTTACACCCACCTACAATCTCACGGCCGGGGATATAGAAGAAAGGGGAAGTACGTTCGACAACCTCAGGCTCTGGGACAGGCGCGTTCTAAAGGATACCTACTCCAGTGTCCAGGAGCTCAGAACATACTACGAGTTTGAGGATGTAGATGTTGATAGATATCACTTCGAGGACGGGAGAAAACAGGTTATGCTATCTGTCAGAGAGATGGATGCCGACAGGCTACCTGAACGTGCACAGACGTGGGTCAACAGGCATCTTGTATATACCCACGGTATCGGGGTAGCTATGTCACCTGTCAGAGAGATAACTGCCAGGGGACAGCCCGTTTTCTATATGAAGGATATCCCAACGACTGTTACCGATGAAGCTCCTGAGAAGGGTATATTGGAACTTGATAACCCAAGGACGTACTTTGGAGAGAGAACCGATAACTTTGTGGTAGTTGACACAAAACAGAGCGAGTTTGACTATCCCAGGGGCGATGAAAATATATATACGGTCTACACCGGCGAAGACGGAGTCGAACTTGGACTTCTGGACAGACTGGCATTTTCCATAACACTAGGAGATCTAAGGCTTCTGCTATCCGGCGACATAACAGAGAGTTCTAGAATCCTTATAAGAAGGAATATACACGAAAGGGTAAGGGAGCTCGCACCCTTTCTTCAGTATGACGAGGATCCGTATCCCGTTGTATACGATGGTGGTATAAAGTGGATATATGATTCCTATACTACATCTGATAGATACCCCTACTCCGAACCCCACGGAGACATAAACTACATAAGAAACTCCGTGAAGACAACTATAGATGCCTACGACGGTACCACAAACTTCTATGTAGTTGAGGACGATCCACTGGCTGAGACCTATAGAAACATATTCCCGGACCTCTTCAAGGACGAAGAAAGTATGGACGATGACCTCGTGAAACATATAAGATACCCCAAGGACATATTTAGAACCCAGGCAGAGATGCTTACTACATACCACATGAAGGATCCCCGTGTTTTCTACAACCGTGAGGATCAGTGGGAGATTCCAATGGAGAGCTACCGTGGAAGGACACAGAAGATGGAGCCCTACTATGTGACCCTTGATCTACCAGAGGAGGAGGAAACGCAGTTTACACTGATGATTCCATTTACACCAGAAGGAAGGCCCAATATGATAGGATGGCTCGGTGCAAAGAGCGATGGCGACGGGTATGGAGAAAAACTACTGTACAGATTTTCAAGGGAAACGTTGATGTACGGTCCCTCGCAGGTAGAATCGAGGATAGATCAAGACGCGGAGATATCCGAGAGGTTTACTTTATGGGCACAGGCAGGTAGCGATGTTATACGTGGAAATCTACTGGTTATACCCGTCGATGACTCCGTGCTTTATGTTGAACCTGTTTTCCTTGAAGGGTTCGAGGAGGCCATCCCTGAGCTCAGAAGGGTTATAGTTGTATACGAGGATGAGATAAGTATGCAGCCCACCTTTGAGCAGGCCATCGTCGATATATTTGGTGAGTATGAAGGAATAGATGAGATACCGGATCTACCCCTGGATCCGGAGGATCCCGATGAACCCGCGGAGGACCCTCTGATGGACGCAGAACTCCTGGAAAGGGTAAGGAAACATTATGATAAGGCACAGGAGTATCTGGAGCAGGGAGATCTGGGAAAGTACCAGGAGGAACTGAACAAACTTGGTAAGGTTCTCGAAGAGATGGAACTGTAAAAGATTTATAAGTTTCAGGACACAGGATATGCTTAGTGATTTCCATGGTAGGTGGATACGTTCCACTCCGAAGTTAGAAAGAAGACCTTTCTTTTAAATCAGAATAGTTCAAATAGTATCCTGTTGGTCGGTTGACAGTGTCTGAAGAACTTGGCATAACTACTAAAAAGGAGGAGGACCCCGCAGAGTGGTACAGAGAGGTAGTGATCAAATCGGGTCTTGCGGACTACAGTTCGGTCGGTGGCTGCATAGTATTCAAACCCCGTTCCTATTCTATTTGGGAAAAGGTCCGCAAAGAGATAGATAGACGTTTCCACGATATCGGCATCGAGAACGCTTATTTCCCTCTTTTTATACCCGAAAAACTCCTTGAAAAGGAGGCCGAGCACTTCGAAGGTTTTACCCCAGAGGTAGCATGGGTTACGAGGGCTGGGAGTTCCGACCTGGACGAAAGGCTTGCTATAAGGCCGACCTCCGAGGCAATAATGTACGATTCATACAAGGACTGGGTAAGGTCCTGGAGAGATCTGCCACTGAAGATAAACCAGTGGAACAACGTTGTTAGATGGGAGTTTAAACATGCAACACCTTTCCTAAGGACAAGAGAGTTTCTGTGGCAGGAAGGACACTGTGCCTATGCAACAGACGATGGTGTTCTCGAGGACAAGGAGAGGGTTCTGGATGCATACCAGGAGGTATGTGAGGACTACCTTGCTATACCATGTGTGAGGGGCAGAAAAACAGAGAAGGAGAAGTTTTCCGGGGCAGTGGATACCTATTCACTGGAGCACCTTCTGCCCGATGGAAAGGCAATACAGGGTCCAACTTACCATAACGACGGAACCAACTTTGCAAAGGCTTTTGATATAACCTATACAGACGAGGACGGCGAGGAGAAGTATGTTAGACAGTCTACATTCGGTTTCAGCACCCGTCAGATCGGTACAATGATTATGATGCACTCGGACGACCGAGGACTTGTTGTTCCGCCCAAGGTAGCACCGACAAGGTCGGTGATAGTCCCGATATACCATAGCAAGGACGAAAGGAAAGCAGTCATGGAGGTCGCAGAGAAAGTCCACGGTTCACTGGAAAGATGTAAGATGGACGACAGAGAAAATAAGACCCCAGGATGGAAGTTTAATGAGTGGGAAGTGAAGGGAGTTCCTATACGAATAGAGATAGGTCCCTCTGAAGCAGAGGAGGACCAGGTGACCATAGTTAGAAGAGACACCGGAGAAAAGAAGATGGTCAGCGTCGAAAACGTAGAAGAAACCGTAGAGGAGGAGCTTAACAATATGCAGAAAAGTCTATTCAAAAGGGCAACTGAGCTTCTCGAGGAAGGGACACAGGAGGTAAGAGACTACGATGATCTGGTCAGTATAGTAGAAGAAAACGGTGGATTTGTAAAGGCTCCGTGGTGTGGAAAAAAGATATGCGAAGAGATTGTAAAGGACGATACCTCGGCTAAGATAACCAACATACCCTTCATGTACGACGAGCCCGATGGGGAGAAATGTATCAGATGTGGCGACAAGGCGAAACACTGGGTAAATTTTGCAAAATCATACTAAGGATAAACTTTAAATACTTTTGAGATAAAACCAAGTATGATTCTTCTGGATTATCCGGAGGGTTATTTTATGCATAATATGGGAGAAAGTAACGGCGAAGATACAGTTAAGACAGGAACCACAACCGTAGGTTTGAAGTTCGATGGTGGACTTGTGTTAGCAACCGAAAAGAGAGCTTCCATGGGCTATCAGGTTTCAAGTAAAAATGCCAAGAAGGTGTATGAGGTCGATGGAGGAATAGGGATAACCACCGCTGGTTCTGTTGGAGATATACAGACTATGGTTAAGTATATGAAGGCCGAGACAAATCTTTTCAAGTACAGGAAGGACAGGAAGATGTCTCCCAAGGCAGTCGCGAGCCTCATGGCAAATATACTACAGGGTTCCAAGATGATGCCGTACCTGGGACTTTTTATACTAGGAGGATACAACCACGAGAAAGGAGAGGCTGAAATATATCAGCTGGATCCAGCAGGGGGTGTACTGGGCGAGGATCCATACTACGCCACCGGATCTGGCTCACAGGTTGCATACGGTCTACTTGAGGATGGATTTGACGATGGAATGGATAGGGATGCTGCAGTTAGTCTGGCTCTGAGATCGATAAACAGCGCATCCGAGAGGGATATAGCATCAGGGAATGGCTTTTCGGTGATGGTTATAGACGAAAATGGATGTCACGTTATGGATGACGGAGAGGTAGAGGAGTATCTTGTGAAGTAATGTCAGAGGTTTTCTACTTTCGTAATATTTTCTATGGTGTTTAGATGGAAATTATTGAACAGGTAAAAAAGGACCTTCCGAGTGACTCAATGATCTCGGAGGTATGTTTTGAAGGAAGTGACATAGTTCTATACACGAAGAACAAGGACATGTTCAAGAGCGATGGCAGTTTCATAAAGAAGATAGTCAAGAAGCTCAAGAAGAGAATAGAACTCAGACCAGATCCTTCTATAAGGAAGGATCTTGAAGAAGCAAAGAAAATTATAGAAGAGAATGTTCCCGAGGAAGCAGGAATAGAAGAAATAACATTTCAACCGGGATTCGGCAAGGTTATAATAGAGGCACTTAAACCAGGACTAGTTATTGGTAAAAGAGGAACAACACTCGATAAAATAAAGAAGGAGACCATGTGGAAGCCCCAGGTAAAGATAGCTCCTGCGATATCTTCCGATATAGTCGATACCGTTAGAAAGGTACTTTATCAGGAGTCCGAGTGGAGAAAGGACTTCCTCAACGACATAGGTGAGAGAATACACTCCAAAGAGGTAGAGGAAGTTGACTGGGCGAGGCTATCGTGCCTGGGTGGTTGCAGGGAGGTTGGCAGAAGTTCCTTTGTGTTGCAGACACCCGACTCGAGGATAATGATAGACTGTGGTATAAAGCCAGGTAACAAACACGAATATCCATACCTACAGATCCCAGAGGGAGAGATAAAGTCACTTGACGCAGTGGTTGTTTCACATCCACACCTGGACCATATAGGTTTCGTTCCATATCTCTACGAATATGGATACGAAGGACCGCTTTATCTTACATTTGCTGCAAGAGATCTCATGGTTCTTCTGTGCCTCGACTACCTGGATGTTGCAAAGAGGGAAGGTAATGAGGTACCTTACTCCTCACAGTCTATAGAGAAAGCAGTGAAACATTCGATTGCCATGGAGTACGATCAGGTGTGTGATATAACACCTGATGTCGGACTTACCTTCCAGAACGCGGGTCATATTCTTGGTTCTGCCCTTGCACATTTCCATGTAGGCGAGGGAGATCACAACCTTGTATACACAGGAGACTACAACTTCGGTGAATCAAAGCTCTTTAACAAGGCTTCTACCAAGTTCCAGCGTATAGAGACACTTGTTACGGAGTCTACGTACGGTGAAAATGATGCAACCCAGCCTTCGCGGAAGGACGCAGAAAAAAATCTGCTGAAATATGTCAAAAAAACTATAGATAGAGGCGGCAAGGTCCTGATACCTTCCTTTGCAGTAGGAAGAGCACAGGATATAATGTGTATACTGGACGAGGCAAGCAGGGAAAATGGGTTGGATGTTCCTGTTTATCTTGAAGGTATGATGTGGGATGCAACGGCAATACATACTACATATCCAGAGGACTTGAACGAGAAACTTCAGCATCAGATATTCCACAAGGACCATAATCCATTTACATCTGATATATTCCATAGAGTTGGGTCCAGAGACGAAAGAAATGAGATAATAAACTCACCTGACCCTGCAATTGTGATGTCGACTTCTGGCATGCTTACAGGGGGACCTGTGATGGAGTATCTCAAAGAGTTTGCTCCTGATGATGAGAACACACTGATATTCGTTGGTTATCAGGCCGAGGGAACCATGGGTAGAAGGATACAGAAGGGCTGGGATGAAATTCCAGTAAAAAAGGACGGAAAGAGAAAGGTTGTTGAGTTAAACATGGACGTTGAAACGGTTGACGGTCTCTCGGGACATTCTGACAGAAACCAGCTCATAAACTTTGTTAACTCACTCAAAAGTAAACCCAACAAGATACTTACAGTACATGGCGATGAAAATAGTTGTATACAGCTGGCAAGGACTCTGCATAACATATTCAACAGGGAGACCATACCCATAAAAAACCTCGAGACTACGCGTTTGAAGTAGCCGCTTTTTTTTAATCTCAAAAACAAATATCTTGTTATGGCTGAGTGTAGCTACTGTGGGGAGGAAGCAGGTATACCCTTCAAATGTAAGTTCTGTGGTGATGTTTTTTGTTCTGAGGATAGGTTACCAGAGAACCACGAATGTGTCGGGCTTGGTGAGTATGAGGAAAAAATAAAAGATGATGTTAAGGTGATCTACGAACCTTTCCAGGCCAGGAGTCCTAACAAAGGACCTTCTCCACAGGGTCAGATAGGAAGGTTTTTCAATGCTATATTCGGCAATGTATACCTTTTTCTCATATTTGCATGTTTCGTAGTGTTCATAGTACAGAGTATTTTACCTGGATTCACAGAGTTTTTCTATCTCGCACCTGAGATAGGGGAGATACTACAGAGGCCGTGGACCGTTTTTACATCGATGTTTCTTCACGGCAATGCATGGCATCTATTTGTAAATATGCTTGTGCTTTTCTTCTTTGGTGGAGAACTTGAGAGAAGAACAGGAAGTAAGAAATTTTTGGAAATATTTTTAATAGCAGGAATAGTCGGAAATATTGGTTTCACGCTTTTTTCATATGTTACCGGAACCTTTCTGCCTGCAGTTGGCGCTTCCGGTGCAATATTCGGTGTCTTTGCTACACTTGCAATAGTAGCACCGGAGATAAGGGTTGTGATGCTACTTTTTCCTATACCCCTCAAGATAAGACACGTCCTTGTCGTGTTTGCACTTTGGGACCTGTTTTTTCTACCAAGAGGGGGTCCTATAGCCAACTCTGCACATCTAGCCGGTCTAGCAATAGGTCTACTCTACGGTTACAGATTAAAAAAGAAGGGAATAGGTAGGTATATAGAACCACGGACCTGAAACTTCTGGATGGTCTATTCACTTTCTCTGACTACTTTGGCATACGAAGGAGCAACTACAATGTAGTTTTCGTCTATTCCTGCGATGTCTCCGTCTACTGCTGTACAGGTCTTCCTTATCCTTTCTATTGCTCTTTTCAGATCGGACATATCCTTCTCCTTGATTCTCTTTATCTTCACGAAGACTATCCTGCCCTCTCTGATTGATTTCTGTACCTCTTCTGCATCTTTGTACTCTTCAAGTTCTGTTACCTCTATAGGAACAGCTCTTACCTCGCCGTGGCTGACCTCCTCTGAAAGCTCAAGGAGATCCCTGTCCTCTATCTTTTCTTCTTCTTTGCCTAGTATATCTTTCAGCGCCAAGTTCTCACCTACTTATTTTTTACAACCAAGTTATATAAAACTATTCGCCCTACTTGTTTCCCACGGACTCAAGCATGGATACTATATTCCATATCTGTGTCCTGGTGTACATCGGTATATTGGCATCGTTTGAAACTTCATCGAGTTTTGAGGTACAGGAGTTTATTTTTACTGAGATTTCTTCTTCCTCGTCCTCCAGTATATCGATGCATTCCTTGCATTCTCTCTTGATGTTGTTAGGTACAGATCTATCTTCCGATACCTGCTTCAACATACTGACTACCGGATTGAAATCTTCTTCCATATTTATCACCAGTCTCTGTTTGCTCATGTAGGATCTGATAACTATGATTCTATAAAAATTAAAATATAAAAGCTTTTTGTATCAAAGCTCCTCTGCGCTTGCTCCTATGGCCTTCTCCAGCTTTCTGAGAATTTCTGATTTTATTTCTTCCTGGTCTGTGTTTTTACCGTTTCCTGATGCTGCTGCATCGTGTCCTCCTGCAGAACCGTCTAATGTATCCTCGATCTCTGAGAATATATCTTCGCCCAGATGTAGGATATCTGTTATACCCCTTCTACATCTTCCACTGATTCTCATTTCATCGTCCCTCCGTGAAAAAACTATTGCTATATCAGAGCCAAGTCTCAATAAGGAGCGCGCGGATGCTGCTTCAAATGATCCTACGTATGAAAAGACCACCAGAACATCGTCTATCACATATCCCTTTATCCTCGATGCTGCTTTGAGTCTTGCTATTCTCTCGGAACGGTCTATTGGTGTGCTTAAGATAGATAGTATGTCCGAGTAGTCCTTATCTGAAATGTCCAGAAGATCTGATATGTACTTGAACTGTTCTGGTCCTGCTAGTTTCAGGTGGGATGTATCTGCAACAGTACCACATATAAGTGCATTTGCAGCCTCTTTGTTTACCTTTCCGTGTTCTCTGAGTAGCTGGTATACGAGCTCAGAAGCAGATCTTGCTTCCGAATCGGTTAGACTCAAATCTGCTATACCCATTAGATCGCCTGGTGTATGGTGGTCTATTAGAATCAACCTACCATCAAAGGATTCTACATTAACATGACCTAACTGTTCGGTTGATGGACAGTCTACTACTATCAGCGTATCATAAGGGTCCAAGGAAGGGTTTTTTATAAAGTTGTACTTGGATGCAAGGTCTCTTGCGCCCTTTGAAACTGTGTCGGGTACACCCAGGTCCGCATCCGGACCTATGTATTCCCGGAGGGCTATTGATGCTCCTACTGCATCGATGTCTGCATTGTGGTGCGCAAGAACTAAAACTCTTCCACCTTCGTTGATTGCATCAATTATATCCATATTAAAACCTCTTAGAAAAAAATAACGGAATGGGATTTTTACCCTGCTTCTCCAGAATCTCCTCCCGACATCAGATCCCTGAGTTTCTCTTGGTTCTTCTTTGCGTCTTCCTCTATCTTACCTTCCTTCTTGTCTATAGAGTCCAACTTGATCTCTAGTGTTTCCTGTGTTTCTTTGAGATCCTCGAGAAAGTTGCCTTTTTCTGTCTTTATTACCGCAGGTCCCACTACCTTAAATACATCTTCTCCGTCGTCGGTTTCCTCTAGTGCTTCTATTGCTCTGTCTATCTGCATTTTGTGTGCTCTGAGCTCCATCTTCTGTTCTTCCATCTGCTGTAGCTGTTGCTGCTGTTGCTGAAGTTTTCCTATCATCTGTTGAGCCTGTGGTGGCATTTTGTTTGGACTTTGTTCCATGTTTTCACCTCCTCGTTGCTTTTTCTGCTGTCTTTACCAACCGTAGTATCGTGTTTACTCTGGCCCTCATATTTGATAAGTTACGGGCCCTTATTTTTAAGTTAATTTCGCCGTCGCCCGTGTCGATTGTTAAAAAACTAGAACTATCCTCCTCGACGCCTAGCGACTCCTTTATGATACCGGGAGAACTTACCTCCAGCTTAAAATTTGCCTCCATTTTACCTTGCTTTTATCTTCTTTGTTCCTGCTGCTCTCTTCTTTTTGAGTATCCTGTAACCACAGTAAGGACAGCGTATCCTTCTTCTGAGCTCGTCCTTCTCTATATCCTCTTCACATTTTAGACATTTGTAAACCATTATTCATCATCTGCTTTTTTTAGTGCTTTCTTTACAAGGCCCACTCCCTCAACCTCGGGCTTCCATGCTCCACCTGCTACCTTGTTGCCACACTTGGTGCATTTCCATATACCCTTCGCCTGCCTCTTGAGTGACATGAACTCACATTTTGGACAACGGTGCCTCTTTTTCTGTTTTTCCTCGACAGCTGAGACCTTCTTCCGTATCCTCTTTCCGTACCTTGAGCCGTATCTCTTGGCACTCTCTCCCATTTTATCACTCTATAAGTTTTCTTAGTTCGTCTGTCTTTTCCTTGGCTATTTGGAAGATCTCTATCAGTTCATCCTTTTTGAATCCACCGTTACCTCTCTTCTGGAGTGAGCAAAGTCCGTCCTTTGTCCAGGTTACCGTTACCATGGAATCTGTGACTTCTTCCTCCACGAGGCTTAGGTCTACCAGATAGTTTTCAGCTATCTTGGCAACCGTACATGCTATTGGAACCCTCTTGAGATCGAAGTCATGTTCCTCGTCTCTCAGTACTTCATCGCCATCAAGGCCTGGTTTCTTTGCCTCCATAAGTGCTTTTACTGCTGCAAGTGCTGACGCATCCATAAGGTTTCCGTCGTGGTCAACTATATGGATATCTACCATTACCTTCCACACCTTTTCGCCTTCTTCTATACATAGGTCTTGTAGTGGTAGCGATTCAGACTCTCTTATACCCCTGTCGACAACCCTTGAAAGCTCCGTGGCCTCCTTTCCAGGTGGTCCGGATTCGAAGTCTGGTGATGCCATTGGACCGAACTCTGCGTTTACCATGAGCATTCCTTCGTCCGGTGTATCAGGGAACGGATGTCCTACGCCGAACTTTACTCCTGCTATTACCTTCGTGTCGCCAATTGTAACCTTTGCACTTCCCTCTGCTTTCTTGGCTACTCCTGTTTCTATCTCTATGTTCCTGAACTCCAAAAGCTCTCTTCCATCAAGCCTTTCGCTCTTCTTTATTTTATCTACAGCACTTCTTTGTTCAATTTCAGTTATATCCATCATTTCACATCATCAAAATGTTTCCATTAAAGCTTCTTTTTGTTTTTCTGCAACCTTTTCACATCCCTTCATAGCAAGTTCCAACATTTCGTCCATTTCATCTATGTCTGTCATCCCGTCCATCTGGAGCAGGGTGATTTCTCCTGTGTCTGCGTTCATTGCTATTGGTAGATCGACCTGTCCTCCCATATCTTCTTCACCCTTGAGATCCAAAACAGGCGTGTCATCTATCTTGCCTGCTGCGCATGCTGATATCAATCCTTTCATCGGAACTCCTGCATCTGCAAGTGCTATCGAACCTGCATTTAGTGCAACACATCTGGTCCCAGCATCGGCAGATATTACTTCCATGTAGAGGTCTATCGTTGCAGTGGGAAACTCTTCTAGAAATATCGAAGAAGACAGTGCTCCCTCCGATACCTTTCCTATTTCCTTGCCCCTCCTTGATGGACCAGGTCTCTTTCTATCGTCAACCGAGAAGGGTGTGAGATTGTATCTACACTGTAGTATACCCCTCTGTGGTTTCTGTTTATGTTGTGGGTGTAGTTCCCTTGGACCGAATACAGCTGCAATTGCCTCTGTCTTTCCCATCCTGAAATAGCCAGATCCATCGGCTCTTTTCAGTATTCCAGCCTTTGCTTCCATATCTCTCAAGTCGTCTATGCCTCTTCCATCGATCCTTTTACCATCTTTCAAAAGTTCTTTATCGTATTTCATAGTCTTCATCCTCTTTTTTCAAGTATCTTTTTTACTTTTTCGGTTAGGCCCTTTTCGTGACCATTTTTGTCCACGGTTTCCACTGCCTTATATGCAAGATCTTCGTCGCCACCGCTTATCCAAACTATTCCATTTTGACCTATTGTTATTCTGGAGTCCGTTCCGTTTTTGATCATCTCAACCATCGATCCACCCTTTCCTATGAGTCTTGGAACCCTACTTGGGCTTATTCTTGCTATCCTTCCACCCGCAAGCTTTTTACATATTCTATCCTGCATCGATAGTTTTACGTCCTTTCCCTTCGTAACCTTTATTACCTCTGTGTATATCAGGTCACCTATGTTGTGAACATCCGAAAGGTCTGTGCTGTCCAAGTCTATGAACTCGTTCGATCCTTCGGATATTGACAGGTAACCATCGTAGGGCGAGTTGAGTTCAACCCACCAGTGGCTTGGACCTATTCCCGATATCCTTCCTATTATCTTATCTCCCTCCTGTGGTATGTATCCACCACGCAGTGGGATTACCTCTATGCGGGACTTTCCTGTTCTTGCTATCCCAACAACCCTTGATTTTATCTTACCTTTTTCTTTGTAGGTACCTCTTCCTGCAAGATAGTCGCCTTCTGCAACTACATCTCCAGGAAGCACCTTTTTCTTATCTTCAAGTAATTTTTCACTCATTATTTTTCACCTTATTTCAATCATCCAATATTTTTGTTTCGACGTTACCCTTTGTTACTGAATTTGCCTTCTTATAAAACTTGTCCTGAAGGCCCGCTGGCATCTTCAAAACAGCCCTCCATGAGCCGTCGTTCCCCCATTCCTCCTTTTCTATCTTGCCTATGTCCCTGAGCTTCCCGGAAGCCTGTCCAGCGTATTCGGCAGGCACCCGAACTGCAATCCGTATCTCCTCTACCGATATAGGCAGTATGGGCTTTATCTTATCGAGTACCTCCTGCACCTGCTCCTCTACATCCCTGATTTCGTCAACGTGTATTCCTGCCTCATCCATAGCGTTTTTTATCCTTTTTGGTGGATGTGGCTTATTTGTCTGTGGATTTACGGCACGTCTTGATATACTCGATGCAATCTCCTTCCTCTTGTCCTCTCTCATCTTTTTTCTCTGCTTGGTCGTGAGTTGTACCTTGCCGTCTCTTATTATCCTGTATATTATCTCTGTGGAATCACTTGTTCCAAAAACCTTGTTTAACTTCTCGTCTGACACCCTCTTTCCCTTTTCCGAGTCCTCAAAAACCTCTTCAAAGGCCACGAGGTCATCGATCCCGACATCCACACCCTTCTTTACCTCCAGTGCTTTTTCGGGATCCACGAGTACTTCAAAATGTTCACCGTGTGAGTCCAACCGAGCTATTACCGCATCTTCAACAGATATCATCGGATCACAGGAGCTGTTCGCACTCCCCTTCATCCAGATAACGGAAACCTTCGTCCTCTTTTATAACAGCCATCTTTACAGTATTTTTGTTCATGTCTGTGTCTCCTTCGCCCAGTACCTTGATAGCCAGTTCCTTTGCCTCCTCCTCTGTCATTCCTTCACTCCATCCTTCTTTGAGTACCTTTTCACCGCCCTTTCTTCCTCTTCCGATTACCTGTGCATTCCATCCGTATATGTCTCCACCTACATCGGTTTCGAATACCATTGGTTCTCCCTTGTAAACTCCACCTATAAGGAATGAAACTCCCATTGGTCTAAGGCCACCGTACTGCGTGTGCTGCTGTTTGAAGTCTCCTATCTCCTCAGCCAGTGATCTTACATCTATCTTTTCCTGGTACGAGACCCTGTATATCTGACCCTTTTGTCTTGCGTAGTTTATTAGGACCCTTGTATCTCCCACCAGACCTGCTGAAACTGCTCCTATATGTTCATCTATCTGGTGTACCTTTCTGCTTCCTCTGTCGTCTGAGAGCTTATCACATGGTCTGAGTCCAGCAAGCACGACACCGCCATCAAACTTTATGCCTGTGCATGTTGCGGCTCTTTTGATGGCTTCCCTGGCGTACTCTACCTGAAACAGCCTTCCATCAGGCGAAAATGTAACAATAGCTCTATCGTATCCCATCTTTCCTTGATTAGGCATCATTCCCATAGTAGTTCACAGTCCTTTAACATAGGTGTTTTAAACTGGCAAGAATTGCCACGTTCCCCTTTTTCCAAATACTTATCACACCCAACCTTTAAAAGCTTTTACACCGACAGGACAGTCGGTCCTAGACTGTCTGTATATCGGTGCCTTTACCATGTTACCTGCCTTGGCATCGTAGAGTAGCCATAGGAAATTGAATACAGTCTGAATACGGTCTAACATGGGTCCTCGTTTCGGTAAAAATCACACATTTCTCTGAGAAGACATTTTTTGCACACTGGGTTCGGTGCTTTGCAGACATTCCTTCCATGTCTTATTAGGTTTATATGGAACTCCCTTTTCCTCTCACCTGGAACCCTCTTCTCCAGTATTTCATGTGCTTTTTCCCTGGTCGTCTTCTCTGGTATCAGTCCAAGTCTCTTGGTAACCCGGAAGACGTGGGTGTCTACCGGAAAGGTCTCCTTTCCGAAGGTGAAGTTTAGAACCACCGCCGCGCTCTTTGGACCTATTCCCGGAAGTTCTCTCAACCACTCCTTTGCCTCTTCTTTGTCCATATCTCCCAGAAAGTCCAGGTCCATTTCACCTCTACGCTTCTTTATCTCTTCTAGGCACTCCTTTATGCGCCTTGCCTTGGTGTTATGGAGGCCTGCAACGGATATTACTTTCGCTACTTCCTCCACGTTCACATCCATTACCTCTTCAATATTCCTAAACCTTTTCTTAAGGCTTCTCCAGGCCCTGTCTCTGTTCTTGTCGTTGGTGTTCTGTGAAAGTATGACCTGTACAAGCGACTCTATAGGATCCCCTGTCCTACTTACTTCCGGTATCCCGTATTCTCTCTTCAGCAGATCCATTGTTTTCTGGAGTTTTTCCATGGTGGAGTTTGATGGCTCGACCGTTATAAAATCAACGTTCTAGTCCAGTGGTACCCATAAAGACAGAACAATACAAATAGATGGACCTAGAATATAGATATATGTCACATGTCCAGGGACTCATATGTGGATCTATAGACCTTTGTTTACAGGAGAGTGATATATCTGCCAACAGAAGAGCAAAGGATCTGTGGTGTACCCTCCCGTATCCCGACCATCCGGATGGATGTCCTAACTACGGCAGCAAGGAGGGATGTCCTCCTGATACACCTTTCGTGTTCGACATACTACAGGAACCCTTCCGTCTCGTAGGAGTCCGGTTCGATATAAACAAACATATGCGGAGGATGAAGGACAGACATCCAGAATGGTCCGACAGGAAGGCAAGATGTGTTCTTTACTGGCAGAACTCCGTGGACAAGGCACTCCGGGAGAAGGCAGAGAAGGTTGCCAGTTCATTTGAAGATTCTAAAATACTGATGAAGCCCGAGGCCTACGGTGTGAGCCTTTTCAAGACCTGTAGGGACGCTGGAATTGAGCTTGAAACCTTTCCACCAAAAAAGTATGTGTGGAAACTGGCTCTAGTGGGAAAGAAGAAGTAAGCTTTTTAATTTTAAGCCAAAGAGTATAGTCGTAGGCGGGGGTACCCAAGTGGCCGAAACCTCAAGGTTTCGTACCTTGCCATTGCCTCTTTTCAAGAGTAGGCTGACAAGGTGGCTAAAGGGGCAGCGTTG